>MDTG01335731.1_pt1 | contig 10390 bp, 8 predicted proteins | sample 811421 | NCBI WGS metagenome assembly MDTG01 (sample SAMN05326645, study PRJNA326480) | marine metagenome | isolation source: seawater | place: Pacific Ocean: South East | collected 2011
CTCAACGTCTTGCAAATTCATATGTTCTGCCATATCTACCTCACTTCCAACGAGGTCCGACAGTCCATCCAACGATAGACTTACGAAGACCAGATTTTACAGGAAGAACCCTATGCATCGTTCTTGAATCAAAGAGAATAACAGTTCCCCTTTTCCTTGGAGCAAAGTAGTTCTTGCCACTCTCATCCAACATTTGAAGATTTCCACCTTCATAATCATCAGGATCTGATAGTTGCAGGACAAAAGAAAGCTTCCTTACAAGTTCAGTATTCTCATTTACAAAGTCTTGTGCAAGTCCTTCCGTCCTATTACCAACCGTTGCTGGTTTATACGATCCAGCAATACCAGCATCATTATGCCAACTATAGAATTGACCAACATCATACTGAGTATATTGCATTGATTCACCATCAATGCATCTCAAATCATACAAGAAATTCTCTCTATTTGCTCTAGAAATGTAATGCCACATGAATCCACCCAACCAATGATTGGTAGGAACCCATGCGTTTTTGGAGTTTCTTTTTTCTTTGTTCAGTGCGTCTCCCATGAGGCGAGAATCGCCCATCTGAGGATCAAATGTCTCAGTTAGATCTTTCTCGATTAGGTCAACCACTCCCTCAGGTATATTTGTATAATACCATACTGATTGAAATGCCATCTACTCAATAATGTATTCAGTGTTATTATATATCATTAACTATGGAAGGTCAATCAGTAACTGTAATTGTAACTGATGATGTGTATCCAACAACTCCACTTTCTTGTGGAGCGAATGCAATTCTATACTCACCAGAATGAGATGTGTCAGTGAGAATTCCAGTGTTAATTGTTGCACTTAACGATAAATCTTCACTTTCGATTGTACTCAAATAATCCAAATAAATCCAAGTTGGATTATTACCATCAATATCTACTACTAATCTCTGCATTGCTGCTGCCATTTTATCTTTAGAAACAGTAGCAGATGCACTAACATCTACTGAAGATCCTACAGAAACACTTACAGTTGTGGGAGAAGGTTGTGTATTGATAGTGACAAGTTGTGGAGTGAATAGAAACCACCCAGTTGAAGAATCTTTCTGATGTTCAGTTTCATTCCAGTAGTAAAAATATCCTAACTCACGGTCTTCATCAGTGATTGATGGTTCATCATTTCCATTTGGTGGTTGCCAAAATGCATTAGAATCTAAAACCCAAGAAGGAAAGGGAGAAGGATCATGAAACACATCATGTGTAGAACTGTATACCATTCCTGTTGAAGGAAACGCTCTTCTGATTTTCATCGAATATGAACATTGTTTCCAATTAGTGTCGGATCCGTAGAGAGTCTCACAGAATGCAACACCAATATCTTCACTCTCTACACCATTTCCGTCACTGGTGTTTTTATTTGAAACAACAATAACGCGCTGAACAATATTGTTGTCATCTAATTCAGCAAAATGAGCCATTTTAAACTTAACCTCTTTGTGTAATATTTATTATGCACCAGGGTGTGCGTATCTGATCATCATAACTCCAGATCCACCTGGAACACCATACCATTGGCCTGGACCTGGTGTTGGAATAACTCCAGTGGGACCACCAGGTGTATATCCACCACCACCGCCTCCACCTGTATTTTCAAAACCAGCTTGCGCGGTAAATGTTGGATTAGGATTTGGAGGATTTGTTTGATAATTACCATCACCACCTCCACCATTACCACCTCTTGCGCAACTGTTTGGTGTCCAGTAATTATTTGGACCCTGTGGCCAACTGGCACTACTTTCAGCATAGCATGCAGGGCCGCCACCACCTCCAACTACACCTCCTGGGCCCATCTCATTAGTAAGTGTGAGTGGTACTGACATGAGTGCCAGTTGAGTTCCAGGGAATTCAGGATTAGGTTTACCACTTCCACCACCGCCACCGGCCTTGTGGTTGGGATTTGGTCCAGCTGGACCTTGGGGAGGACTGTTAGTTACAGTACCACCGGATCCACCAGCACCACCGCCACCTCCTCCCAAATAGGTAGATCCACCCCACCTAGGACTGGGATTAACTGATGTAGTTCCACCAGGATAACCTTGTTGATTTGGTGACGGATATGAAACTCCTTGTCCAGCAAAAATACCAGCAAAGTTTCCAGAATTAGGATTAGGACTAGTTGCATACCCTGGATTATAAGATGGAGGCGACCATGGACTCGAAACACCATATGTGCCACCACCACCTGATCCACCAGGTTGTCCGGCTTGATGATATGTTGGTGTAGATTGATTCTGTTGAGAGGGTCGCTCGTAATTTGGTTGTGGATAACCAAACTGTTTGCCAAGGCCACCACGACCACCACCGTAAGCAACAATTGTACCTACTGGAGTAGGTCCGAATGATGAATTCTGACCTGGTGATGCTTCCACTGGCCATACACCGGGACTACTAGGCGGACTTGTTGGCGGAGCAGTTGTTCCACCTGGATTATTAAATGTTCCAGGACCACCAGCTCCAATAGTAACAGTATAGCTACCTGCAGGTAAATTGTTTGAGTTATAGTTCTTGATATACCCACCAGCTCCTCCTCCACCACCGGAGTAATAGGTACCACCGCCACCACCGCCACCACCTATTATAAAGTAAGCAAAGTCATCTGCAGCTGTACTGGGTCCACTAAATGTAGCAATACCCGAAGAGGTAAAGACGTGATATTTGTGATATCCAGTTGGTGATGTAGGTGATACAATTACTTGTTCATAGTCACCACCTTGAACATCAAAGACTGTTACACCAGTTCTAAATGTATATCCATCTTGAGCGGCAAGGGGATCATTGTAAGTGCCCGCGATACCAGCACCTGGGAATGAGATATGGTAATTGGTGAAGAATTCAAAGTTTCCAGCTGATGTATCAAGTTGGAGAACATTACCTGCAATAGTAACACCCACACCTGCAGTACCACCATTAGTGATTGCAAATGATTCGTAAACAGAACTATCAGATGATTTTATAATCTGAATAGTACCAGTTCCGTAAAACTTTATAGGTTGGTCAAATGTAAACTGAAACTGACTAGTCGATACCTGAATATCTGTTGACAGTGCAAGTGGACTATATTGTACGATCTTAGGTGCAAACCTAAGACCATCTGCATTTCCACTAACACCATCGACAAATTCAACGGTACCACCACTAAGGCTTCTTACTCTATTAACTCTTAAATCTGACATTTTGGTACCTCCTTATTATGAACCAGGGTGTGCATATCTGAACATCATAACTCCACTTCCACCATTTTGACCTAACCATTGGCCAGGTGCTGGTGTTGGATATACTCCAGTGGGACCACCAGGTGACTTTCCGCCACCGCCTCCACCACCAGTGTGTTCTGCACCTCTTACGGCAGGAGTCTCTCCGGTTTGGGGATGAAAGTGGTATCCTCTACCACCACCACCATTACCACCTACGTTAGGTCCATTAGGATAGGGGGACGGCGGACCTGTCATGTATCTACCACCGCCTCCACCACCAGCGAGATACCCATTACCACCTAATACCTGTACAAAGGGAGCAGGGAATCCAGGTATCAATGACATTCCAGGACCAGGGAATTCAGGAGTAGTTTTTCCATTTCCACCTGATGCTGGTGGAATTGGGCTCTGGAGACCGTTTGTATTAGTACCACCACCGCCACCGGCACCACCGGCTCCACCGCCACCAGAACCACTACCTGCACCATACATAGAAGATTGTCCATTCATATAAACGGAACCACCAGGATAACCTTGTTGGTTTGGTGACGGATATGATGCACCACTAGTTCCTGTAACATTTATTCTTGTATATGTGACCTGGTAAAGATAACTTGGATAATAACCAGAGATACTATGACCACCACCTGATCCACCAGGTGCTCCACCGGTATTAAATTGGTTATCATTCCAGTTTGTCGTTGGGTATGGACCACTCGATGGAGACGGTGGTAGTGGTGTCGGTGACCAGTTTGGATGCGACGGTTGTGGCATAGACGATGGAATATTGGTGTCCCACCACTTAAGCCTGAGTGAAGGTGGAGCCGAACTGGGATCACCCGGAGAAGGAGGTTGATTACCACGAATACTACCATGGCCACCTGCTCCACCACCATATGCAATAACTGTTCCTACTGGTGTAGGTCCAAATGTTGAATTGCCACCAGGTGATGGAATTACAGTATATGCAGCTGGGCTAGGTGAGTATCCCTGGGATGGTGTAGTTGGTGGAGCTCCACTTATTCCAGTTGGCCAATTCCAACAACCAGATCCACCACTTCCGATAGAAATAGTGTAGTTTTTAGCTGGTAAATTATTTGAATTGTAATTCTTTACATAACCACCAGCACCACCACCACCGGAACCTGGATCATAGTAACTACCTTTTGCAGAACCTCCACCTCCTCCACCACCGACCATTACATAAGCAAAGTCTATAGCTGCAGCTGATGGTGATTGGAATGTCGCAATACCGGAACTGGTAAAGACATTATACTTATAATATCCAGTTGGTGATGTAGGTGATACAATTACTTGTTCAAAGTCACCACCTTGAATATTAAAATCTACAAATTCTGTTTGAAACTGATAGTTAGTAATTGGTTCAATAAATCCACCTACTGTATTTGCAATACCAACAGGTGGTAAGGTGACAAAGTAAGTTTGACCACTAGCCAAATCATTCTTTGGATTGATAATAAGAGTTTGACCAACAAAATTTGCTTCAGTTGATACACCACAAGTAAATGAAGTGGTAATAGTTCCGGTTGCCGAACCCTCACGAATGCGAATGGTACCAATACCACTAAATTGCATCGCTTGGTTGAAACCAATCTGGATGCTGGTAGTAGCACCAACATTGGTGGCAAGTTGTGCAGGGCTGAAAGATACTGTACCTGGTTTTAGTATAAGATTATCAGCAGAAGCAATGATACCCTTATCAAAGGTTACTGGTCCATCATCATTCTGATTAGTAATGTTATCTACTCTAAGTTGAGCCATTTTCTATTTCTCCTTATACAATAGTGAAACTATTACCGGCACCAACGGTGACGACTACTCCCACACCACTGATAGTGATTGGACCAAACATACCATAATTATATCCGGGTTCTGTCAGTTCAATACTCTCTGTGATAGAGTTGGGATTAGAGAATACAAATCCTGTATTAACACCAACTGTAGACAGTCCAGCACCTCCACCGCCTCCTCCTTGGATACTGATATCAACTTGAGTACCAGTTACCTTGAAAGTGTTACCTGCACCGATGAAGTTTAATGTCTCGATAGCATCAGTAGTAACGACAGTTCCACCGGAACTAATACCAATACCCTTGACACCACCTGAGAATGTACCAACACCACTAACAACTAGTGTGTCTGCAACCACATTAGATGTGTTAGCCAAACCTGTGATTGTTACATTACCAGTTGAGGAATCAACTGAAATATTATCACCAGCTGTAATAGTGGTTACAATACCAGTAAAATTTGATCCATTACTACCATCGGTTACAATACCAGTAAGTTGTGATCCATCACCAATAAAACTACCTTGTATTGTACCACCAGCTGTAATGTTTCCACCAGCTGTAATGTTTCCACCAGCAGTGAAATCACCATCAGAAGATGATATAATACTAACTATATCGAACGCTTTATAAGCTACAAGTTCTAATGAGTCCCCACTCTGTGCTGGAATTGTCAGACTAACTGTCTGTTTATCATTAGCAGTATAGTCAAGTCCATTGACTAATTTTGATCCATTCAGAAAGACATCAATAAATCCAACGTCATATCCTGAAGAGAATGTGAATAATGAAGTTGCACCTGATACCACATACGATTGACGAGCAAAACGAACAGATGTGTCTCCAGGATTTCTACCTAGATATCCTCCTCTATCACCAGCCATCAGTTTACCCCCTGCAAAATGCCAAGAGTTACATCAATACCATTATTGATATCAGAATAAACACGAAGTTCATCTGCCGCCAATAAAATTGTCTTACCGGCGTCACTAATTACGAATGAACTTCCGGTCGGAACAGGAATCTCATTAGCGATGTTTGATCTGGTAGAACCAGAAACAACCTCAACAAATATGTTGACACTGCTTTTTGTTATGTTAGCGAATGTGCCACCAATAAGAATTGATTTAGTACCGCCAGGTGAAGTATAACAGGTCGTTGGACCCATAAAGTTAACACTTTGTGTGGTTGCGGTAGCACTATTGGTGGATGTACTATCTACAGTGACTTGACCAACACCAATTCCAGATACCTTAGTTCCACCACGGAAGTGTTGATTGTCAACCATATATCCAAGACCCACATTCAGAGTAGAAATACCTGTAATTGTGGTTGCATTAGCTGCAATAGTTCCAGCTTGGTTTGACGTAACAATACCTGCCGATGGTGTGAGTGAATTTACAAATACTTCTGCCATTTTTCTTTAAGTGTTAGGAATATTTATCAACTACCGAGAGCGATAGCAAGACCAATCGAAACTCCAGATTGAATGATTGTTGCGGTAACAATTCCAGCATGTACTGAAGATGCTACTACATTCGAACCAGTTGAGGAGTTGATGTTTATCTGAGTAACCCCAGAACCCACAAATGTACCTTCGGCACCAAAACCAATTGAACCACCCGCAGACGCGGTAACTCCTGTCAGATTGGAACCATCACCAAAGTAAGTTACAACACCAGATGTTGATGTGACTTCACCATTTGAAACCTGTACTGTTCCGAGAGTAGAAATACCAGTGACATTTAAGTCTGTGGTATCAACATTAGAAACTTCAATGTCTCCACCATTAATATCAACTGTAGCAATAGTAGCAATACCAGTGATATTTAAATTTCTACCAGTGGCCTCATCATAACTAATGTCCCCAGTAACAATCAAGTTACTAGAAACTGTCAAATCAGAGGTAATTGTGGCTGCACCGCCAACAATCAGGTTAGAGTTAATTGAGGTTGCACCACCAACAACCAGGTTAGAGGTAATTGAGGTTGCACCACCAATGATCAGATCAGAGGTAATTGTGGCTGCACCGCCAACAACAAGATTACCCGAACTTAAATTGACATCACCAGAGAAATCAGCGTTATAACCACTGAGGTCTCCAGTAAAAACAACATTACCACCATCAACATATAGTGAAGTAAGTCCACTGCCCACATTAAGAATGTGAACATTATGTTGTGGTGCATCTGTATTGAAACCAAATCTTCCTGATTGAATATCAGCAATAAATCCGGTTCCACCACTGCCAACTTTAAGTGTATCTTGGATAGTTGCAAATCCAACTATAGTTGAATTCCCAAGTGCCTTAAAATCCCCTCCAACTTCGAGGAGAGCATCAGGTTGAGTGGAACCTATACCGACTTTATTTTGGTCAGATGAAGCAAAAATTAGATCATTTGCTACTTCTATTCCATTTTTGACTACAAAATTCTTGTTTACAGCCATTTGTCTCCGTTAGGTTTCACTATCCACCTGATAGTTATTTATAAGTTTCCAATAATGGTCGCTTCTCTGATAAAGGTATTGGATGTTCCTCCACCTCTGACGAACCACACTCTCCACTGAGTAGAGTTCTGTTTCTGTATCGATGCCGCACGCATGTTTGGATCGGTTGAACCACCAGCGGCTGTGAGATCTGATGTAACGTCAATAGTAAGACCAGTATAGTCAGCATCCATTGTGACGAGATAATGTTTAGCACCGGTATCACCTGGTTGACCATTACCACTCTCAGACTGAGCAGATACACTAACAATATTACCAGTACTTGTAAGAGAAGTAGTTCTCTTAGGTCTAACACTGTTATCAAAGAAGTGTACGAACTGGGAAGTTTCCGTTCTCATGGTAATTTTAGCCAGTCCAGTTGAACCACCAAGACGAGTTGATATAACCTCTACACTACCATCATTGTATCCTGATCCACCTCCACCACCCTGGCTGGATGATTGTCCACCATCACCACCTGATGCACCATTACCACCTTGTCCACCACCAGCTATACCAGCACCAGCTGTTGAAGTGACGGTATATCCAGGTTTAAATCCCCTAATGATAGAAGAACTTGAATTAATAGTTGTCCCATCAATGTTGACATACTTAATCTCACTTGAACTATTATTACTACAAGCCGAGATAGCCTGGTTTATCCAATAAGAACCCTTGGTACAAGTAATAGTTTTACCACCCTGGTTTTGAGTTGCTAAGGTATCACCACTCTGCAAACTAACGCTAGATGGTGTTATTGAACCATATACACCATTCAGTGACAGTGATGAATACTGACCACCGGAATTACCATTATTACCACCATCACCACCAGAACCATTTGCACCACCACCGGCACCACCTGATACTGAAGATGTAGCGTTTCCACCTTCACCAACAACAGCGATAAGAGTTGAACCACGATACAAAAATACAGCCGAATTATTTGAGATACCAATCACGGTATACTCAATATCTTTTTCAGCTGTAAATTTGATAGTTGCAGTTCCACCTTCTCCACCATTAGAACCAGATCCCTTAGAACCAAACATGTTCATGATGATAGGGTTGTTCCTCTCTACTGAGTGGAATTGAATGATATTATACTGTGATCCAAAAGTGTTCTGATCAAGTGTAAATTCATTAGTACTATCAAAGTTTACCTCTTTTGAATCATAACCATTAGTGAAAGTATAAGCTTCAAATTTAAGTAATGGTCTTGGTGAAACCACCGTCATGGTTACAGTGTTACTATTCTGAGGAGAATTGAACGACTGTGGGTGTGATACCTCACAATATAGATTCTGAACAGTATTATTACCAGCTTCGGGTAGTGACCTGTTATGATCAACTGCCCATCTCTCACCAGACATAGTGGAAAAGTAGAGATTCATTCCATTATCTCTACACTTCTTAGTGAATTCGTTTATTGATGCTCTGACATTAATCTGAACAGTTCTACCACCAATACCATAGACGATTGGTGAAATGAAGTTAAATCCCCAATTTCTTACAAATGTTGACTGTCTTCCTGATCCAGCACTATTAGTCATGTCAAAGGCAACTCTGAATGAGTTTGCACTGAGTCTCTGTGGGTAACCGGATGAAACTGCAATAGAATTGTCAGATACAGTTGCACCACTTGCCCTAGTTGAAGTGTTGATAACATATGCCTCAAGTTCAACATTGCCTGTTGATCCTAACTGAGGGAAAGTAATATCATATCCAACATTGCTAAATCTACTTACTGAAATTTGAAGACTAGTATTAGTTTGATCACTAATACTTACACTCCCATTATTGTCTGTAATTGATATTGGTCCACCAAATGAATCATCAATTGCCAGAGAGACCGAAGTACCAGCTGGAGCATTATTCAATCCAGTCAGAGTGAACCAATCACTTGTCTGGTTTGTATCACCAACGTCCAAATTTATAGCTTGTATAGGATATGCAAGACCATCACTAGTGTATGATGAAGGCACCTTCAGAAGACTATCGGAAAATTGTGGTGGTTGTAAGAGATAGAATGGTCTTTGTGGGTAACTTGATCTAAAGGAGGACCAATCACTATCAATTGTAGATTGACTCTCAAGAGTCAACCCAAGGACACTAATACAAACTGCTGGACCACCAGTTGTTACGTTTTCATCAACAGCAACTTTAACACTATCTGTGTTAGTTCCACTATATGTAAATCCAGCTACACCACCATCATTCCTGATTGAACCATCAAAATACCATTGATACTCGATACCAGTTGTTAATCCATTCTCCAGTTGAGCTTCAACTGTATATGTTACATCATCACCAGAAGCAACAGTTTGAGTTACTGGTTGAGTTAGGATCTGAATATTTTTGACCAGTTCAATTGTACCAGTATCTGACTGAAGTGGTTCATTATTTGCCTGTGATTCACCAGTTACTGGAATATAATCCGTCTTCAGATAGACTCTTGAGTTGTCGTTACTTAGTGGAATATTATCAAGAGTAAGTATCGAAGAATTACCAACACTTACTATTGATACAGATGGTGATGTCATTGAACTATTCAGTTCATTGTCATCCAGATACCATTTGAAATCAAATGTTCCTCCCACATTATCATTTGGATATGTGGCAGTTGTAATACCTGAAAATGTGACGACACCTGTTATATGTTGTTTTGCGTCTTTTACTTGTTCTAGATACCCTAAACTAGGTCCATTCAACTTTAGTGTTGTAGGAACGGACCTATTAAATTTGAACCCTATCATGAGAAGTTTTGACCTCCGACGACACCATACAGTGAAGTTCCACCATCAAATGTCATGAATGAATAGATATCAACTTTACCAGCTACAGTTGTTACTGTAGGTGTGA
>MDTG01358243.1_pt1 | contig 10390 bp, 11 predicted proteins | sample 811421 | NCBI WGS metagenome assembly MDTG01 (sample SAMN05326645, study PRJNA326480) | marine metagenome | isolation source: seawater | place: Pacific Ocean: South East | collected 2011
AAAACATCTTTAAATGATTGAAGAAAATTTTTTGTATGGCTATTCTTCTGAAAAATTAAATGCCCACCCATTAGTTGAATGCTTTTTTTTATTAAACTATTTTTTGAGATATTGAAGTAATTGAATAACTCATTTGAAGTGTATTTTTCTTCAATATGATCGACCTTTCCCTCCATTCTAAAGTTTCCATATTCTGAATCATTCAATTGTTCAATGTACTCAAGAAGTCTTTTAATTCCTAAATAGTTAAATGTACTTCCTGCATCGGTATAGATAATTATGTCATTCTCTTTAACTAAATCAAGGGTCTGCTTAATTATTTGATGTTTCCAAATCCAATAACCACCACCCCTAGGTTCAGATAAAATTTCACTATAAGTTTTAATAAACAATGGATCAATTTTTTTGGGAGTGTAAACTAAAATCCCTTCAAACAAACCTGTTTTAGTTGCTGATCTTTCAAGTTGTTTAGCTGAAACAGAGTACTTTAAACTATCTAGATAGGTAATTAAGTAAATTTTTTGATTAGTATCTTTATACATCAACAATAGTTAATTTTACTTCAATCTAAAGCATATAAAATTATTAAAATTAAATAAAAAAGATCCATCTATTAACATCAAAATAGTGATAAATTTTATATATTGTTTAGATGAAAATTACAATACACAATGTGTTACATCAATATTTTCTATATTAGAAAAGACTTCAGAAGTAGCTAACTTTTTCATTCTTCATGAAAATCCAGACTCTATGGATAAGATCTTAAGAAACATAGATTCACATAAAATGATGAACAGTGTAGTAATTAAGAAATTTGATAAGGACTCAAGTTTTTTTACGAACCTAGAAAAAAGTCACGTATCTGCAGCTTCTTATTTCAGACTCTATCTTGAGGAATACTTTGACGAAAGTTTGAAGTATTTTGTATATGTCGACCCTGATGTTATTTGCAATTTGGATCCGGCTCTTGTAATAAACGAGAACATAAAAAAAATGGATCAAATAGAATATTCTTTAGGGGTAGTTATCGAAGATATTAATGAAGTTAAAACATCAAATAGTGAGCGACTAAATTTATCATCAAAAAAGTATTTCAATGCAGGTTTAATGATCATTAATCTATCTAAATGGAAGAAAGAAAAACTAAATACTAAATTCAGAGAAATATTGGAAAATAAGGCTAATAAAATAGTACTTCATGATCAAGATGTATTAAACATATTTTTTGATGGAGAATATTTAGAACTTTCGGCTTACTTAAATTTTACCGTACCAATATTGAGGAATGACCTTAATGAGAAATTAAAAAAATTTGATACATCAGAGGTAATTTTTTATCATTTTGCAGGAAATCGTAAACCTTGGCAAATGAAAGGCTTGTTCGAACCATTGTCGGAAGTTTATCAAAAAACATATCGGAAGTTATTTAATAAAAAATATCATTTGGATAATATGTCGAAAAAAAATACAACAAAAATTTTATTAAAAACAATTAGATCTAGAAGATTTTTAGAACTTAAATACCCATTTCACTACATTTACTTTACAATAAAAAACTTAATTTTTAAATAAGGATTTATTATGGAATATATCAACAAATTGAGTCATCAAGAAGTTTTAAATAGTTATAACTTTGCTCGAAGAGCTGATATAGTTTACTCAGAAATCATTAGTTTAGATAAATATAAAAAGCTAAATAATAAAGATCACGTTATTGTTTATCAGGATGATAAGAAAGTATTTTATAAAATTAAACAATTCACTTTAAAAGAAAATCAAATTATATTTTGCAATTCTAACTTTATAGAGTCACTTTTTCTAACTTTAAGCATGAATAAAAATAATAATTTTAAAAATATCAAACTAGTAACCCATCAAACAGATATGACTGTGTCTAAAGAAGTTTTTAGAAAAAAACCTAAATGTATTTCAAAGTGGTTTGCAATTAATATTAATTATGAACATCAAGATCTTATTTCATTACCGATAGGCCTATCAAATGAGTATTCACCAAAAAATATATTTAAAGATGACTACAAAGAACTCCCTGAAGTCACATTCGAAGAGAAGAAAGATTCTTTATATGTTAATTTTCAAATGAATACTAATTTCATTTCACGTCATAAATTGGAGAAAAAGTTTAAAAAATATGCCTGGGTGCACCATGAATACCCAAAGCTTCAAATCAAACAGTATCTTAATCATTTAAAATCATATAAGTTTATATTTGCACCGCAAGGAAATGGCATAGACACACACAGAGTATGGGAAACAATTTATGCAGGATCGATACCTGTTGTAGAAGAGCACACAAATTTTAAATTTTTCAAAGACCTGCCAATAATATTTTATAAAGATAATAAAGAATTAACTTTGGACTACTTACAAAGAAAAGAGAAGGAGATAAAAATAGAGAGTTTTTCCAGCAGGAAGCTTTCTATTTCTTATTGGCTAGAAATAATGAATAAAGACTTAATTCCAAGTAATAGTGAAAAAGTTACTTTTATAGAGAGTGAACAACACAGTAAACATTACATAAATAACTATTTGCTTAGCGAGAAAACCAAGAGCAAGATTAAAATATTTTTATCTTTCTTTAGAAGGATATACCTAAAAATATTTGATAGATAAATTATTATTAAAAGGATTGGTATGGATAATTTTTGGATAAATGAATTAGAAACTGGTTATTATGACAAAGTTATAAATGATGGATTAAAAAAAAATCAGGGATTAAGAGCAAGTTGGCACAATTACACTAATTTAATAATTAAAGATGAAGTATCGACTGATGATATCCATCTAGATTATGCTTGTGGACCTGGCACATTAATAGGTTTATATACGAAGGCTAAATCTACTGGAGTAGATATTTCTAAAGCTCAGATTATTTATGCTATTAACAAATATGGAGATAAAGGAGAATTTTTTACAACAGCAAGCAAAGTTCTTGAAGAACAGGAAGGTAAATATAGTAAAATTACTGTTGTCGGACTTTTTGAATTTTTAGATGATAATGAAATCTTAAAACTATTAAATAAATTTTATACTCTTTTATTACCAGGTGGGAATGTAATTATTACAACACCTAACTTTCACAGCACCATGACCCTCATGGTTAAGGTTCAGAACATTATAGGTAATAATTATGAAGGACTACATATTAATAAATTTAATAAAAGAAAATTAAAAAAATTGATTAATACTTCTCAATTTCATAATATAGAAATAAAAAAATATATGAATGTTGCGGTATTTGTTGGGATTTTTAATATTAATTTTTCTAATAAATTACAAAAATTTATTGAGAAAATATTTTCTAATTTTTTTGGATTTATGTTATTTGTTAAATTAACAAAATAATTGATCAACTTTTGAAAAAATAATTTATTATTGAGTGTGGAAAGTAATAATAAGTTATCAGTTAGTATAGTTTTACCAACTTTAAACGAGTTAGATAATATCAAAATATTAATTCCTGAAATTATCAAAGAAGTAGAAAAAATAAATGATCTCGAGCAATATCAAATTATTGTTGTTGACGACAATTCAGAAGATAAGACTGAAAATTATTTAAAACAACAACTCAAAGAGACTCCTAATATTTTTAAGTACCTCATAAGAAAAGATAATAGATCACTAAGTGAGTCAATCCTAGACGGTATCAAATATTCGGATAATGAGTATGTAATTTGGCTAGATGCTGATGGATCCATGGATGCTAAGTCTATAGTAAAACTAATTACTACTCAGCAAAAAAACAAAACTTCAGTAATTATTGGTTCTAGATTTATTGAAGGTGGAGGTTATAAAGGTATAAAAGGAGGCAATTCAGAAGGTATTATTAGCGCTTCAAAACAAGTTTATAAATCAAAGGATTCAGTATTAGGCTTAATATTATCTATATTTTTTAATAAGCTTCTTTTATTACTTCTACCTACTGGAGTCAAAGACATCACAAGTGGGTTTATATCTATAAATAAAAAATTAATCGATGAAAATATTTTCTTAGATAAAAATTATGGAGAATATTTTATATATTTAGTTACCAGTATATTAATTAAAAAACAAAATATAATTGAAGTTGGTTATATTTGTAAAACAAGAGAACATGGAGAATCAAAAACTGCACCGTCCATACTAAAGTTAGCTGTAAGAGGTTTACCCTATATTAAGGCAGCAAATGAATCTAGGAGAGTACTAAAAAATGCACATAAAAGATAAAAACGGCAACATACTTTGTTTGATTGTTAAAAAACATGAAATGAGTGAAGGAAAAGTATTTTACACTGAAGATGATCAAGAGTTTCAATTTGCAAGCTTCAGATTGGAAAAAGATGAGGTTATTGATAGACACTATCACTTTCAAAATACAAGGGAAATAAAGCATACCTCTGAAGCAATCATTGTTTATGAAGGAAAATTACAACTAGATATTTATGATTTATCGAAAGAATTTATTCAATCAGAAATTCTAGTGGATGGAGATGTTGCTATATTGTCATCTGGAGGTCATGCATTAAAACTTTTAGAAAAATCATATTTTATCGAAGTAAAACAGGGTCCCTATAACGAAGACACTGATAAAGAGAGATTTTAATTTGATTAATGTTTTTGATCCCTACCTTAGCTATAAGGATAAGTTTAGTGTTGTTAGGGCACTTTCTAAAAAAGCTATATCAGGATCTACAAGTTTAATTAATGATTTTGAAAAAGAATTTTCCAATTTTTGCAATAGGAAATATGGTATTGCTGTATCAAATGGAAGTGTGGCCTTAGATTTAACTTTTGCTTCTTTGGAACTTCAAGATGGTGATGAAGTGATTATTCCGTCCCACACAATAATTTCTTGTTTAGCAAGTGTCATAAGAGGTAATGGAACTCCAATTTTTTGTGATGTTAATGAAGTAAGTTGGAATATGACTTTAGAAGATGTAAAAAAGGTAGTAACTCCAAAAACAAAGGTTATTTTGATGGTTCACACCTTTGGGTTACCAGCCGAGGCTGACGCAATAGAGGATTACTGCAAACAAAATAATATTATTTTGATAGAAGATGCAGCAGAAGCACATGGTCAAACAGGAGGAGAAAAATCTTGCGGTTCATATGGTGTAATGTCCACTTTTAGTTTTTATGCAAATAAACACATAACAACAGGAGAAGGAGGAATGATTCTTACTGACTCTGAAGAAATTTATATAAAAGCAAAACAATACAGAAACTTAGATTTTTCCAGTAGGCGATTTCACCATGAAAACTTATACTGGAACTATAGACTTGGGGGTCTTCAGGCTGCTTTGGGTATATCACAACTAGCAAGCATTCATAAAATCATTTCTTCTAAAAAGAAACAAGCATCTTACTATGATAATAAGTTAGAAAACCACCAAGATTTATTGCAAATTCCTTCAAAAACTTATAATGGAATAGAAAACCATTATTGGGTTTACGGTGTTCTATTAAAAGAAAATAATATTAGAGATACTGTAATGGCTCAAATGAAAGAATCAGGTGTCGAAACAAGACCCTTCTTCTGGCCACTTCACTTACAGAATGCCTTACCTGATCAATTAAAAAAGAATCGAAACAACTTATTAGTTTCTGAAAATCTTGGTAGGAATGGATTGTATATTCCAACTGGTAGCCATATAACAAATAAGAAACAGAAAAAAATTGTTGAAGTGTTGCTTAGATCTATAAAGGAAGCAAGCTAGTATTCCACATAGTCTTTTTCTTCCACCACCCCTGACTTATAAAATTTATTAATTGAATTCTTAATACTAAATCGTTCGTCATTTTGTATATAAACACTTCGAGCGAGCTCGATAAACTTATGGGAAAAATCTTGTTTTTGTTCTAACACCCTGATTGCATCTTCAGTTTCCCATAATGCGGTATTAACCTCAATTAAGCCACTTAAGAATTCTTCAAACTTCTGAGGGTTAATATTCCTTATTTTTTCAACCTCAATCTCCAATTGAGTTATTTCATTATTTACATTTTTAAGTTTTGCTGAATCTACTATTTTTTTAGCTTTAATATTTAGAATTGAATATTTATCAATAATTTCACCAATAGAAACTTCAATCTTCATATTTCACCACTTTCCATTTTTGTTTATAATTAATTTTCTTTCCTCTTACATCATGGTAATAAAGTTTTGAATCAGTATTAATCCTGTCTGTTAAATGACTAAAGCTACTGTTAATACAGTGTATTTCCTTTGATGTTTCTATCAATCCAGAATATAAAAACATATTATTAAACAAATCGCTTTCCTTTTCAACATATAAATATTTTTCATCAGTATTTAATTTTAATGAATAACTTTCATTGGAAGCAGTGTTGTGAACTAGTTTTAAATTATCAATATCAACATCGTAATAATCAACCAGATGATGAATCAATTTATTTTCACGAGATTTATCATGTGGTATGTGGAAATAATCATATGAGTATGAATATTTCAGACCTAATTGTTTGTAAAAAGAAACATTAAATGGTTTTTTATAAATATTCCAATCAATATGTTCCCAACCAACTTTTAAAACCTGCAAGCGGTATTCGTCTGCATATTTAGCAACAAATTTAGTTGCATGATTTGGTTTATCTAAATCTGCTGGTACAACTACGACCTTACTATTTTCAGAATATAAAAATGCTATTTGCTTATAGAATTTTTTATCAACAATTAGATGTATATTTTTAAAACTTTTTGAGATGTAATTTACCAATCCATTACAGATTATTACATCCCCTAACCCAAGATGATGATAAAGTATAAAGCTATCTTTTGAAATGTCATTAATATTTTTTAAAGTCATAATCTCTGATTTATTATTATTACTAACATTAAAGTATTATAAATAAAAGAAACCTAGATTATGGAAAATAAAGAAAAAGTAACAGTAGTAATTCCATCTTTTAACAGGTACAAATATTTAAAGAATGCCTTAGAAAGTGTTTTTAGTCAGACTTATAAAAATATTGAAATAATAGTTATTAATGATGGATCAAGCCAAAAAGAATACTATAACAACTCATTTAAAAATGTAAATTTTATACATTTAGAAAAAAATCAAAAAGAAATTCATGGCTTTGGGCCTGGCTCTATAAGAAATTTTGGTATAGATAAAGCAAGTGGAGACTATATTGCTTTTTTAGACGATGACGATTATTGGTTTCCAAATAAAATCGAAAAACAAATCAAAAATTTAAGAACAACTAAAAATGATATGGTTTGCTCAGAGGCACTCATTGGTGAGGGATTTTACTCACCAGATAAGAAGTATAAAAACTTTTTATCTAACCACTATCATTCAAAAATGAAAAAAATATATTCACCATCAATTTATTCTTATTATTTAAAAAATTTTCAAGTACCCGATTCAATCGATTACGAATTTATTAGAAGAGTTAATCCGATCATCACATCTACTGTAATAATAAAAAGTAGTCTAATAAAAAAAATTGGCAGTTTTAGAAATCTTCCATTAGCTGCAGATTTAGATTGCTGGCGTGCAACTCTTCAATTTACCAATTGTAGTTTTATAAAAGAACCATTAATTTATTATGACAACGCCCATGGAGATGGAAGAAATTATCTTAAATGAATTCTTATAACTGGATATTTTCAAAAGTTAGCATTGAAAGAAATAAGCCTGAAAATTTAAAAAATAATGATAATTATTTATTTAATAATGAATATATCAGAAAATTTAATAAACCTTATTATAGAAAAATTAAAAAAATTAATTTAATAAATGGCAAATTGAAAAAATATAATTATATTAGGGTTTACAATGCTCATTGGAGAATGTCTAAGTATAAGTTAAAGCATTTAATTAAGTTTTTCATTCAAGATTTAAGTGATTTAGTAAGTAACTTTCTTTCTCAGCAATCTGAAAACCATTATCAAAAAGTCACAATAGAAAAAGCTTCTTGGGTTGTTGATCAGAAAAGTTGGAAATATTTTCATTGGTTTTGTGATGTATCACAGAGAATAGAGCTAATAAAAGACTTTCTGGATGAATATCCAATTATTATATACGAAGAACTTTTGAATTTCGAATATATATCTTCCACTTTAGAATCTAATAAAATACCATATATAACGGTTAATAAAGATACTAATTATTTTATAAAGAATCTATTGTTAACATCCCATGTATTTGATTCAGGGAATTTTAAAGTAGATTTTATACAGAATGTTAGAGAAAAATATTCGGGTTCTTATATAGAAAGCTTAAATGATGTTCCACAAAGTAAAATTTGGATGAGCAGACAAAATAGCAAATTTCGAAAATTAACAAATTTTGATGATGTTAGATTAATTTTAAAAAAATATAATTATCAAATAATTAATACGGAAAAGCTTGCATATAAAGATCAAATTAAAATATACACTTCATCAAAGGTCATTGGGGGACTACATGGAGGAGGCCTTACAAATATGCTTTTTATGAAAAAGGGTTCATTCGTACTTGAAGTTAGAAGAAATAAAGATAGTAAAAATAATTGCTATTTTTCGTTAGCTAATTCACTTGACCATAAATATTATTACACGCTTGCTGATTCTGAAACTGACGATATGTTTCTCTCAGATTGTACAGTCGACTGCAAGAGGCTTGAAGACACACTTATAGAAATTGAAGAAAAAATCTCCTAAAAATTTTATCTAAATTCTGAAAACTAAATTTTTAAGATTCTGCTTAATTCATGATTAAATGTTTCTGAGGTATAGTTTTTTCTAATCGTATCAGCTGCATTATTTGAAATACTTGATAAAAGCAAATTATTTTTATACTTAGTTTCAATCTCATATATCCAGTTCTCTAAGCTATTATTTTTCAAAAATATTATATTTTCCTCATTAGCAAAGTTATCGATATCCCAGAAACCATCTGTTTTTGATATCATAACAGGGGCTCTCATGGCCATACTTTGCAAAGCTACGCTTTGCCCAGAAGGTTGCATACTATTTTTTAATGGAATGATTACTAACCTAGATTTATTGTAATAATTTCTAAGAACATCATCAGAAATATCTTTGTTACCCCAACTACCACTTAATAATGTTACATTTTTGTGTTTAAATTGATTCTTTTTTATATGCTTGGTAATCACAGTAAAGGGGATATTTTTAAAATGGTTACATATTTCTACAACTTTATCAAATTCTCTATTTCCGTCATTTCCAATAAAGAGAATTCCCTCTCTGTTATCTTTAGTATCAGTTTTCCAAAATCCCTCATCAATATAAAAGGGAATAAAATGAAGTTTATTAGACTTCTTGAAAAATTCTTTAGCAATTTTGAACTCACCTTGTCCAAGAAAGATAAAATTATCAGCAACCCTATGTACTAATCTTAGATAAAATTTTCTTACTAGTTTTGACGTATGTTCATCATGTCTTATTAGCCCCATTACAAATACATTTATCTGTAATTTTTTCTTGAAAAATTTGATTATCAAAAGTATTGGGGCCATTGAAACTAATATCCTGTCATTTGAAAATATTATTTTGTCTGATTGAAAGCATCGCTTAAGATTATCTATATATAACACTTCAGAAAGGTAAAAGGGAACATCAAATAATTTTGATATCACTTTATCGAAATACCTAATATATTTTGAATTTCTCCTGCTGTATTCAATAATTTGCGTATCAGGATATTTGTTTTTTATATGATGGTATCCGTAAAACATTTCCTTCGCATACTCTTTAAGGCGAAGTCTATCTTTTCTACCAAAAATATAAAAATATGTAATTTTCATCTTAAGTTTTTTCCTTATTAAGTCTGAGTTTTTTACCCATTATGATTTTAATTTGTATGTAAAAATAATTTAATACCAAAAGAGGCTCTTTCAGAATTGCCTTAAATAGTTTATTTGATTTTAAAAGATTTCTTATAGACAACATAAACTCATTAGGATATTTCATATAAAGTTTTTTAAAACCATAGACCCTCATCACGGGAATTCGCCAATTAGTTTTATCCCCCTGAATAGCAGATGTAAATTGGAATCTATCAAACCTTTGAACATTTTTGATTTGGTTGTTCTCTTGTAGTTGGTTAAAAAAAGTAGTCTCACAATTCAAATAAGATGAATCATACTCTAGAGCAGCTTTAGAATTTATGAACCCACATATATTCAAAAATTCATCAGCAAATTCTACTGGAAATACAGCATGCCGGTCACAAATTCCAAAATAATCTTCTCCCTCAGGTATCCATATATTAGCTCCTGAAAATTTTGGGTGGTAGTCTGTGTAGTACTGGTCAAATCTTGAGTAAATAATGTAGTCGTACTGTTTAATAATATGGCTGTAATCATTTTTAACCATATCTTTAAATGCAAAATGGATCATTCCAGAATTATATAA
>MDTG01057021.1_pt1 | contig 10389 bp, 9 predicted proteins | sample 811421 | NCBI WGS metagenome assembly MDTG01 (sample SAMN05326645, study PRJNA326480) | marine metagenome | isolation source: seawater | place: Pacific Ocean: South East | collected 2011
AAAAGGTTTTATAGTCCTTGCTTGGACATTAATAATGCATCTTCCTTTGGGTTGCCATCATAATAGTTATATCTAATAGCATCTCTCTTAAAACCAAATTTCTCATAAAAATTTATCGCTCTGTGGTTGCTTACCCTTACCTCAAGAAAAATAATAGTTGCTCCTAAAACTTTTGATTGAAAAAGAACCTTACAGAGAATCTTTTTTCCATATCCTTTTCCTTGGTAATCTTTTGAAACAGTAATATTTAATAAATGAGCATCAGTACCTATAACTGAAAAAAAAGCATATCCGAGTATATTTTTTTCATCTCTTAGGACTAAAGAACTATTTCCTGCACTTAAAGAAGACTCGAAATTACTTGAACTCCATGGATATTCGTTTGTATCTTTTTCAATCCTTGAAATTTGATCTAAATCATTAAAGCTAGCTAGCTGAAGATCCATCTTTATATTCCTTAATCTCTAGCCATAATTTCTTCTTATCCTCTAAACTGTTAGTAAGCACATGAAGAGGTTTGGATTTAATTAGTAGAGAAAAATCTTTTGATACATCAGTTTTGATGCCATTAAATGAGATGACTAGCTTCGGCTTCTCTTTTATTTCCTTTAAGTTATTTATTTCTTTGGAAAAGGGATAGTCGCTTCCATCTTCTGCAATTGATTTTACTATTTTAATTAACAACTTTGATTCATTTTCTTCTAATTCATTAAATGATTTGTCCAAGAGTGTTAGAATATCGCCCCAAAGTACACCAAAAAATACTTCTGAATTTGGTTTATTTATTCGGGATTGGAACCTCTTGATGCCTAATTTAGATAAAATAAAGGATGACTTAGTATCGAACATTTTTTGATGTTAACATTTTGATAAATTAAATGGATAAAAGAAGTAAAAAATATAAACCATATAAGCCTGTTAACAAGGAAAATAGGTTATGGCCTTCAAAAGTTATAGAAAGTGCTCCTATTTGGTGTTCTGTAGACCTTCGTGATGGAAATCAGGCCCTTATCGAGCCAATGGGAGACGAGAGAAAGAAAAGAATGTTTGATCTTTTGTGTAAGATTGGATTTAAAGAGATAGAGATTGGATTTCCAGCTGCATCTCAAACAGATTTCGACTTCACCAGATATTTAATCGAACAAAAAGTAATCCCTTCTGACGTTACAATTCAGGTTCTTACACAAGCAAGGCCAGAAATAATTAAAAGAACTTTTGAAGCTCTTGATGGAGCCCCAAACGCGATTCTTCATTTTTATAATTCAACTTCAACGCTTCAAAGAAAAGTAGTTTTCGATAAAGATATGAATGGTATAAAAAAAATTGCAACCGATGCAGCAAAACTTATCAAAGAACTATCAGGTAAATACAAAAATACTAATTGGTCGTTTGAATACTCGCCTGAAAGTTTTACAGGCACTGAACTGGAATATGCAGTAGATGTTTGTGATGAGGTTGTTGATATCTTAAAAGAATCGTCCAACAACAAAATTATTGTTAACCTGCCAGCAACTGTAGAGATGTCAACGGCAAATATATACGGAGATCAGATAGAGTGGATGTGTGAAAACTTTAAGAATAGAGAAAACATATGTCTTTCACTTCATCCACACAACGATAGAGGCACGGCTATAGCAGCTTCTGAATTTGGGTTAATGGCAGGTGCAGATAGAGTTGAAGGTACATTATTTGGGAATGGTGAAAGAACAGGAAATGTAGATATTGTAACTTTAGCCTTAAATATGTACAGCCAAGGAATTGATCCTAATCTTGATTTTTCACAAATAAATAATGTTATGAGAGAAGTTGAGTACTGCAATCAGCTTCCAGTGCATCCCAGACATCCCTACGCAGGAGACTTGGTATTCACTGCTTTCTCAGGATCGCATCAAGATGCTATTAAGAAAGGTTTGAATGCTCTTAGAGTCTCTAATGATCCACAATGGGAAGTTCCTTATCTTCCAATTGATCCTGCGGATCTAGGAAGAACATATGAAGCTGTTGTTAGAATTAATTCACAATCTGGTAAAGGGGGCGTTGCTTTTCTGTTAGAAAAAGATCACGGTGTTTCTCTCCCTAGAAGGCTTCAAATAAGCATGAGTCAAAAAATACAAAAAATTGCTGATGAGACTGGTAAAGAAATATCGACTTCGGAGATTTGGGAGATCTTTCATACAAGTTTTGTCATGCCAAAACCAGGAAATTGTTTTAAAAACTATTCTTTAAAGACATCCAATACGACCGAAGAGACTGATTATATTAAAGCAGAGATTGAAATTAATGGTGAATGCCACAAAATTTCAGGTTCTGGTAATGGTCCAATTGATGCCTTTATTAATGCCTTAAATAATGATCTATCATTTGATATAAAAGTATCTGATTATCATCAAAGTGCAATATCATCTGGTTCTGATGCACAAGCTGCTGCTTATATTGAACTTCAAAAAGGTAAAAAAACAAGCTGGGGTGTTGGTATAAATCCGAATACTACAAAAGCATCATTTGAAGCAATAATTGTAGGTATAGCTAAGATAATTTAATCAAATTTAGGTTGCCTTTTTTCAAAGAATGCTTGGACTGCCTCTCTATGTTGGGGTGATCCAAAGATTTCATTTTGTATTTCTGCTTCCTCTTTAAAGGTATCAAAATAAGATTTACTTAATGAGTCTCTCATTAATTTTTTAGTATTTGAAAGTGCTTGAGGCGATCTTCTTGCTAATTTATTCGCCCATGAGCTGGCTTCTTCAAGAAGTTGATCATCTTCAACAACCTTATTAGCTATTCCATAATCAAAACACATTTGCGAATTTATTTTTTTTGCCTCAATAGCAAATTCAAGAGCCTTTGCATAACCTAAAAATCTAGTTAACAACCAATTTAGCCCGCCATCAGGAACAAGCGCAATATTACTAAAGACAGAAAGAATATATGAAGATCTTGTCATAACTCTCAAATCACAGGCCATTGCTAATGCCGCACCAATTCCAGCGGCAGGTCCATTTATCGCAGCTATAACAATTTTTGGCATATTAACAATATCACTAAAAATAGGCATATAACCTCTTAACAAGGCATCTTTTGATGGGAAGTCAGGGTTCCAACTTGCTTCTCTTTCAGTCAGATCAGCACCTGCTGAGAATCCTTTACCAGATCCGGTAAGTATAATTACTCTTACTGACTTATCTTCTCTCAGATTTCTAAATACTTCTTGCAGATCTAAAACTAATTTTTCATTAAATGCATTTAAAACATTAGGTCTATTTAGTGTTATTGTTGCGATAGGTGATTCAATATTTGTTTGAATTATTTCAGTATTCATAATTAGATTATAGGTTATTTTTTTTGAAGAATAATATTATTATGTTCTGAGAAAGCTTTTCCTCCAATTTGTTCGCCATCTTTCCTTGACCACTCAACATAAGAATCATTTGAAGGCTTCTTATTAAAAAATACATTCATAATTTCAGATAAAACTTTCTGATTAGGAGTAGCTATGCCCTTCTTTCTTATAATTAGTCTTATCAATTCTTCGGTTAAAAAAGGAGGTACATTTAAAAAATCAGATCTTTCCATGATTCCTGTCGAAATTTGTTTTTTAAAATTGTTTTCAAGCATAAAGTCTAATGAGAGCTTTTTTTTCTTTGCTGTTAATGAAGTAAATGATGCTCTTTGAGAAAGTTTTTCCCATCTTTTATCAAGTAAAGGTATTATTTCATTTCTTAAATAATTCCTGTCAAAATCATTATTTGTATTGGTTTCATCTTCAACACATGTAAGATGATTTGCATCAATGTACATTTTTAAATCAGTCTTAGATAAATTTAAAAATGGCCTTATTATTTCTCCTTTTCCCAATGACCTTCTTTTATTTAACCCGCTAAGGCCATCAACTCCTGTTCCTCTAAACAGCCTCAGCAGCATAGTTTCAAAGACATCATCTCTATGATGAGCTAATAAAATCTGATCATTCTTATCTAGAAGTCTCTCAAAGATCTTGTATCTTGCCTGCCTTGCTTGTGACTCTATACTGGACCTATTTTTAGAAACTTCTACTGAGAAGGACTCAAAGCTAATGTCATGATCCCTACAAAAGCTCTCTGAATGCCGCTCCCATTTTGCACTATTTTTGGAAAGATTATGATTAATATGGATTGCTTTTAAGTTCTTTATTTTCTTTTGTTTTAAAGCTTTGTTACAAAGAAATAGAAGGGCTGTTGAATCTATGCCACCACTAAAAGCTACAAAAATCTTACTTTCTGGAGATAGTACATCTAAAAGATTAGTGGAAAGGATCAAGTTATTTGCCAACTTCTGTGAGCCTTAGATAACGTCTTTCTAAAAGTCTTTCAAGTGGAATCTTATTAAGATTATCAATGTTTAATAACAATGATTGCTTAACGTGTTGAGAAATGGTTTCGTAATCTCTATGAGCTCCACCTGTTGGCTCTTCTATAATTTCGTCAACAATATTTAGCTTGATTAAATCTCTAGCGGTCAATTTCATTGCTTCTGCTGCCTCCTCTGCTTTATCTGAAGATCTCCAAACAATCGAAGCACAGGCCTCAGGAGAGGCTACAGAATAAATTGCATGCTCAAGCATGCTTACATGATCTCCTACGCCTAAAGCTAAAGCTCCTCCAGATCCACCCTCACCAGTTACAACAATAATGATTCTAGTATTGAGTTGGGACATAAGAGCTAGGTTTGAGGCAATAGCTTCACTTTGACCTCTTTCCTCTCCTTCTATTCCAGGATATGCACCCGATGTATCTATAAAAGTAATGATAGGTAACTCGAACTGTTCGGCCATTTTCATTAATCTTTTTGCTTTTCGATACCCCTCTGGTTGAGGCATTCCGAAATTTCTTTTTACCTTCTCTTCCGTACCCTTCCCCTTTTCATGACCAATTATCATGACCGGAATATCGTCTATTTTTGCCAAGCCTCCGACTATTGCTGGATCATCACCAAACTGTCTATCTCCATGAAGCTCATCAAAATCTGTAAAAATATTCTCAATATAATCTGATGTATGAGGTCTTTGTGGATGTCTCGAAATTAATACCCTATTCCATCGAGAAAGATTTGAATAGATTTTTTTAGTTTGATCTTCAAACTTTGATTGAAGCTTGTCTATTTGAGATCTTAACTCGGGATTATCTTTTGAAACAATCTCTAAGGCTTCGATCTTTTCCGAAATTTCTTCAAGAGGCTTTTCAAATTCCAAAAAGTGACGTTTAATCATATTTAACTCAATTTAATCTTATTATCTCCGAAGATACTTCTTAAATTATCTAAATTTTCTGTATTTAGATCAATCATAAAGTTATCATTCAGGGAAATAAGTGCTTCTGTGCTATCTTTCAGTATTTTTAACTTTACTTTACTTTCACCACCCCAAAAATCCGAATCAATCTTATTTAGCCTTAATTTAATCTCTTGAAGAGAATCACCCTTAGTCGTGTCACAGATTATTAAAAGATCCTTTTTACTATCCACTAGCGCACTTTCAACTGGATTTATATTCTTTACTCTCATTCTATACATTGTTGAATTAGTTTCTCTGGACCTATAATCATCTACATCAATTGATCCAGAAAGTCTTAAGATTGCATCCTCTTTAATAATCCCATATTTCTCTTCATATAAATCAGAAAGAATTATTCCATCCATAGACCCACTTTCATCATCAAAATTAACAAATGTAACTGGTTTATTTTTAGAGTCCTTTATCTGCCTTGTTGAGTTTACAAGTCCAACAATTGTTGCAGACGAGATATTCGCATCAAGATCTGATATCTTGTGAGATCTTAAGTCTTTAATATCGTCTTTGATTGCCTCTACTGGATGACCAGAAATATAAAAACCAAGAGCTTCTTTTTCATATTTTAGTTTTTGTGAAAAATTTAGAGGGTTTACACCTTTGTGTTGATCATAAGGATTAAAATCTTCTTCTACATTAGAAAATAAATCACCTGCAAACAATGCATCGGATGCTTTTTTATCACCCTCCTTTAGCATATCTGGTATACAGGCTAAGGCAATAGATCTTGAATCACATATTGAATCAAAGGCTCCTGCTTTTGTAAGAGATTCAAGTGATTTCTTTCCACCTAACTTTACATTAACTTTTTTTGAAAAATCTAATAAATTTTTAAATGTATTCTTTTCTCTTATCTCAGAAAGGTGATAGATGAAAGATTCAGCAACGCCTTTAAGGGAAGTTAGTCCATATTCAATCTGTTTTTTTTGATTTACAAAGAAATTTGTTCCACTTGTTAATATGTTTGGTCTTAAGACATTTATACTCATATCTTTGCACTCTTTGATGATTGAGCTAATTTTATCTGTATTACCTTGAGCTGAAGAAAGTACTGCTGCCATAAAATACTCAGGATAGTAGGTCTTAAGATAAGCTGTCTGGAACGACAATAAAGCATATGCAGCTGAATGAGATTTATTAAAACCATAACCAGCAAATGTCTCAATTAAATTAAATATTTTATTTGCAAGGTTCTCTTTAATATTCTTATCTTTACATCCGTTGACAAAAATAATCCTTTGCTTATCCATTTCTTCTACCTGTTTTTTACCCATTGCTCGTCGCAGGATATCAGCTTGCCCAAGTGAATATCCCGCTAGAACCCTTGCAGATTCCATAACTTGCTCTTGGTAGAGTATTACACCATATGTTTCAGCCAAAACAGGTTCAAGTAACTTATGAGGGTATGTAACAGGGACTTTGCCATTTTTTCTATTTACAAACTCATCATGCATTCCTGAATCCAATGGTCCGGGTCTAAATAGAGCAAGAAGAGCAACTATTTCTTCAAATTTTGTTGGCTGTAGTCTTTTAATTAGGTCTTTCATTCCTGGAGATTCAAGCTGAAAAACTGCAGTCGTTTTTCCAGAGGATAAGAGCTCATAAACTCTAGAATCATTTAAATCTAAGGTTGATATATCCAGAAGATTTTTGTTCTGGGAAGCAAGGTCATCATTTATTGACTTGACTGCCTTATCTATGATTGTAAGAGTTCGAAGTCCTAAGAAATCAAATTTAACTAATCCAATCTTTTCAACATCATCTTTATCAAATTGTGTAAGTGCTGAAGATGTATCACTATCAAAATATATTGGAGAAAAGTCTGAAAGTGATCCAGGAGCAATCACAACTCCACCAGCATGTTTTCCAATGTTACGAATACCGCCCTCTAATTTAAAAGACAAATTCATAATTTCCTGAACTTCATCATCGTCTTTAATAGCTTGTTTAAGAACTGGCTGTCTTGATATTGCTTTTTCAAGAGTCATACCAATTTCAAAAGGAATCATTTTAGAAATTCTGTCTCCGAGACTATATGGTTTTCCCAGAGCTCTGGTAACATCTCTAACTACTCCTCTTGCAGCCATTGTTCCGAAAGTTACAATTTGCGATACAGCATCCCTACCATACTTTAAACTTACATATTCAATAACTTTATCTCTTTTTTCCATGCAAAAATCTATATCAAAGTCTGGCATAGAAATTCTCTCCGGATTCAAAAATCTTTCAAAAAGAAGACCATGTTTTATTGGATCAAGAGCTGTAATTCCTAAACAATAAGCAACTAAAGAACCTGCGCCCGATCCCCTCCCTGGACCAACAGGAACATCATTATTTTTAGACCATTTGATAAAATCATAAACAATCAGGAAATAACTAGAAAATCCCATCGTTTTTATTTGGTCCAACTCATATTTCACTCTAGCTTTGTATTCTTTAATCTCATCCTTACTAAGGGTAGCCATTTTATTATCTAGATTTCCTTGAACCAAGCTCTCCAAATGAGTATCAAAATCTTGTCCTTCTGGGACAGGATATTCCGGTAAAAAATATCCATCTGGCTCTAAGCTCAAGTTGCATTGTTTAGCAATCTCAAGAGTATTTGAAAGAACCTCTGGAAACTCTTTAAATAAATCATGCATCTCATCTTGGGATTTAAAGTATTGTTCTTCAGAATATATTTTTTCTCTATTTGGATCATTAAGTGTCTTACCACTGTTAATACATACTTTTGTTTCATGAATTTCAAAGTCCTCTCTATCTCCAAATAAAACATCATTTGTTGCTATTACAGGAATACATAGCCTAGAGGCGATAGGCAAAATTGAAGCTATAAATATCTTATGATTTTCTTTACCAGTATTTTGAATCTCGATAACAAAATTGTTTTTAAAATCCTCTTTATATTTTTCAATTAGCTCAACTGCGTCATCCTCCTTATCATTAAGGATGAGTGAAAATATTTCTGAATTTTCTGATCCTGTTATTACAAAAATATCGTTGCAAATTTTCAAGAAATCATCATACATTATGGCTTTTGTTTCATTTCTGCTCGATCTGGAAAGTCCATGCATAAGATTTTTGTGTCCACTAATATTTTTAGCTAGGCATAGAAACTCAAAAGGCCTATCTTCAGAAGATCTAATTATGTTAAGTGTTGAACCGCTTATGGGCTTTATTCCCTCTTTTTCACATTTCTTAAAGAATTTAACAAGTCCAAACATATTAGAATGATCAGTTAATGCAATAGCTGGCATTCCAAAAAACTTTGCCTTTTCGACTAGTTTTTCAATAGATAAAAGTCCCTTAAATATGCTGTATTCTGAGGAAACTCTTAAATGAGCAAAAGATCCTCTCATGAGTCTACACCTTTAAATGATCTTCTATGAATTCTTGTTAATCCAAACTTTACGAGCATTTCTTTATGAAATTTTGTTGGATATCCTTTATGCTTTTCAAATCCATAATTTGGAAATTCTTTATTATATTCAGTCATTAACTTATCTCTATACACCTTTGCAACTATAGAAGCTGCACTGATTGATGGTATCAAATTATCTCCTCCCACAATAGACTCTATTTCTATTGGAGTTGCAAAAATATGCGCTCCATCAACCAAAACCTTTTTTGGTTTCACATCCAGTTTTTCTAATGATCTCTGCATTGCTAACAAGGAGGCCTCTAAGATATTTATCTCATCAATCTCATTATTATCTGCTACTCCAATAGCAAAAAAAGAATTTTTCATTATTTTTAGACTTAAATCTTCTCTTTTTTTTGAAGAAAGTTTTTTAGAGTCCATTAGACCTTTAATTGGATTTCTGAGTATTACAGATGCAGCTATTACTGGCCCTGCTAAACAACCCCTTCCAACCTCATCAACACCCGCAATCATTTATTTACAAATTTATTACTGCTTCTGCTAATGAATTAAAGCCAACCCCTTTAAGATTCTTTTTAATTAAATTAGTCTTTTGGTTAAGTAAAAGTTTATTAATCTTTAATTTTTGAATCTCAAGTAGAATTCTTTTAGGGGTGCATGCTTTCTGAACAAGCTCAGGGAAAACTTTTTCAGAAAGAAGAAGGTTTGGTAGGCCTATAATATCTGTTTGGATCATTCTTGAGATTACAAAATAGTTAAAAGTTGACGTTTTATAACAAATAATTGGGTGAGACCCTAGAACAGAAGATTGAAGGGATGCTGTACCTGAGGTCACTATTGAGAACTCTGATAGGGATAAAAAATCGTTTGCTGCACCAATCTCAATTTTATAGTTAATCTTTTCTTCCATCAGAAAAGATTCAATAAGAATTGCATCCTCATTATTTACCACAGGTACTAGGAAAAGTACTTTTTTATTTGTTCTTTCATACAGTTTCATAAATTCTAGATAAGTTGGCATCATATTTTTTATTTCTGACTTTCTACTTCCAGGTAAGATACTTACATATTTATTTTTTTTATCAAGATCATATTTTTTTAGCACACTTGAGACTTCTTGTTTTTCAAGGTCTGCATAATGATGCCCTAAAAGAATATTATTTAGATCATATTTTTTGTAAAAATCGTGCTCAAATTTAAAAAGTGAGACACTTAAATCAGTATATTTCTTAACATTCTTTAGTCTTCCTTTTCTCCATGCCCAAATGGATGGTGTAACCAGCTGAACTGTCTTAATATCTGAGTTTCTCTTTAATTTCTTTTGAATTTGCATATTAAAGTCTGGTGAATCAACTCCTATGAAAATATCTATTTTTTTATCTAAAAATAAATTACAAAGATCATTCTTGTAAGACATAATCTTAGAATAATTAAGCATTGGCTCTACTAGGCCCATTATATTTAAATTATTAAAATCAAATTCTGATTTGAGACCCTGGCTCTCCATTCTTGGACCGCCAACGCCATACATTTCTACATTTTTAATTTTTTTTAAAGCTTTGAGAAAATTCTCACCTAAAATGTCTCCTGAGTGCTCTCCAGCGATGATTCCTATCTTTATAGAATCTTTCACCTATCTGAGAATTCCTCTTTCCGAAGATTTTAGGGAGCTGATAAAGTTTTG
>MDTG01104320.1_pt1 | contig 10389 bp, 11 predicted proteins | sample 811421 | NCBI WGS metagenome assembly MDTG01 (sample SAMN05326645, study PRJNA326480) | marine metagenome | isolation source: seawater | place: Pacific Ocean: South East | collected 2011
CTCTAAATTATAACATTAAAGTTCTATTTTATGGAGAGTCGCAGGGCCTTATCGGTTTGGGAAGATGGGATAAACTAGTCAATCAAAGATTAATAGATAGAGAGTGGGTCGAAGAGCATTGTGGCATGAACGGCTTAAGATTAACCGATATTCTTGAATTTGATCAATCTATTAAAATTGAGGATGTAATTCCATATTCATATCCTGATGAAAATTTACTTAATAAAAAAAAAATCAGACCTTTGTTTACAGGTAATTATTTTCATTGGGACCATCAAAAGATAATCAAACTTATAGAAAAAGAATATTCATGGAAAAGAGCAGATAAACCTACAGATGGTGATTATGGAGATTTTGAGGATATAGATTGCGGATTTATGCCTATGCATCAATATTTTAAATTTATAAAATATGGATATGGAAGAGCAACAGACCATGCCTCTTATGAAATTCGTCATGGAAGAATGAATAAACAAGAAGCAAAAAAATTAATCATTGATCATGAGGGTAAAATTCCAAGAACATACTTTAATGAATTTTTAGATTTTTTAAATATTTCTGAAGAATATTTTATTAAAATAAGAAATAAGTTCACCAATCCAGTTTTGTTTAAAAAAGACAACAATCAAGAATTAATGATGGACAAAAATGGTGAATTAATTTTAGAGGATGATTGGTTGAATAGTTTTAATTAATGAAAAAAGCTTGTGTTGTAGACTACGGTATCAATAATATTTCATCTGTCTGTAAAGCACTGAAAAACATTAATCAAGATTATACCGTTATATCTGAAGCTGATAAAATTTTAAATTTTGAAAATATAATTTTACCTGGTGTAGGTTCATTTGATTCAGGAATGAATTCTATGAATAATAAAGGTTTTGATGAGTATTTAAGAAAAGCAGCATCGATTGGAAAGTTTATTTTAGGAATTTGTTTAGGTATGCAACTACTTTTTTCTAGGAGTGATGAGTCAAAAAGTGACACTAAAGGTCTAAATATTTTAGAAGGCAGTGTATCAAAAATTGAAATTGATAAATACAATGGAATATATGTACCTCACGTTGGATGGAATTCAATATATGAGAGTGAAAATAATGATACAAGTTTAATTAATGTTAATGATTCTAAAGATTTTTATTTTGTAAACTCTTACCATGTACTCCCTGAAGATAGAAAAATTATAAAGTACTATTTTAGGCATGGAAAAGAATATGCGGCTATAATTAGAAAAGAAAATATAATTGCTACTCAATTTCATCCTGAAAAATCTAAAAATGGCCTGATAATTTTAAATAATTTTTGTAATTTAAAATGAATTTCACTGATTTAAAAAAAAGAATTATTCCTATAATTTTGATAAATAATTATCAGGTAGTAACTAGTAGAAATTTTTCAGATTATAGAGTTTTTGGTAATTTAGAACAAACAATTGAAATTTTTAATAGAAGAGATGTAGATGAAATTATAGTTTTAGATATATCAAGCTCCAAAACAAAATCTTTAATTGATTTAAATATTTTAAAAATAATGTCAAAGAACACTCTTATGCCGTTTTCTTATGGAGGTGGTATTGATAATCTTAATGATATCGAAAATTGTTTAAATCTTGGATGTGATAAAATATCATTAAATAGCTCATTAAGAAAAAATATTAATTTTCTCAAAGAAGCTGTTAATGAATTTGGTTCTCAAGCAATAATAGTTTCAGTAGATTATGTCGTAAAGAATAATAAAGCATACTTATACGATCATGTTTCATCAAAAAAACTGGATGTTAATTTAATTGATTATATCAAATCTGTTTATGATTTAAATTGTGGAGAAATATTACTTAGTTCAGTTAATTCAGATGGATATTTAAAAGGATACGATTATTTTGTTCTTAATCAAGTAAGGAACGAAATAGATTGCCCAATAATTCTGAATGGGGGATGTGGTAAACCTTCTGATATGCTTAATGCGTTTGAAAATGATACAGATGCTTGTGGAGCTGGCAGCATCTTTTATTATACTAAATATGGATATCGAGATATAAAAAAATTTTTAAAAGAGAAAAAAATAAAAATCAGGTAACATAAATAAAAACAACAAAATGATTATAAAAAAAATTTCAAACAAATTTGAAGGACACGGGGCTATCGTTTTATCTAATATGCAAATAGATAAATTAAGTAGGAAAGAAATAATTAAAATATTTGAAAAAAAGGGTATGATTATTTTCAGAAATTTTAAAATTAATCCGCAAAAAATTATAAAATTTACCGATAGATTTACAACTAGTTATGCCAATGACGCGCAGAGAAGAAAAAAAAGGCTTAACCAAAAACAAGTACACGAGGTTGATTATGGCAATATGGAAATGGCATTACACAGTGAAGCAAGTTTTTCACCCAATTGGCCAGAGATAGTCTGGTTTTTTTGTAATGTACCACCACCAAAAAATTCTGGTCCAACGACATTTTGTGATGGTCTAAAGTTGTGGGAAAATCTGGATATAAATATTAAGAATTTTTTTTTAAAAAATCCTCTTGAATACAAACTTGAAATTCCGGTTGGATATAAAAAAAAAGGAGCAAAAGAAAAAAAATGGTTTTTAAATAATAATGGAGCAGGAGAGGGTCTCCTAGATCTAGATAAAGGTATCTTAAAAATAAATCAAATGAGATTTGCAGCGACAGAGAGTAGAATTCAAGATAAAATGTGTTTTTCTAATCACGTATTATATAAAAATACAGATCCAACAATAAAAAAATGGGGAACTATTGGCCAAAAAAAAATTCCAAAAAAAATATTAGAAAATGTGCAAAAAGTTTCTGATAAATTGATATTTGAACTTAATTGGAAAAAGTATGATCTGGTAATGCTTGATAATAGAAGATTTATGCATGGTAGAAGAAAATTTAATTTCAAAGAAAAAAGAGATATTTTAAATGTACAAACCAGCAGAGCAAATTTTGCTTACGGAGAAACAACAAGAAAAATTCCTCAAATAAAAAATTAATTATGTTGTCTGAAATAGATGATTTTGTAAGTGTATTTAAAAAACTTGGGATAAAAAAAAAAGACAACATATCAGTTGGATCAAGTATTCTTAGAATTTTATCACTTAATAAAAAAAACAAATTTAAACCTCATTATATAATTCAGGCATTAAAAGAAGTCGTTTCTAAAAATGGTGTGCTAATGATAGACGCATTTTGTTGGGATTTTTGTAAAACTTCAAAATTTGATTATTTTAAGACTGTCAATCAAATAGGAAGTTTAGCTAAAATTGCATTAAATGATAAAGAGTTTTTAAGAACGAAAAATCCAATATATTCATTTATGACTTTTGGAAAAAAAAATAAATATATAAGTAATATCAAACATTATAGTTGTTTTAGTAAAGACTCACCCTTTGGTTATATTATTAAAAACCATGGAAAATATCTTTTGATAGATCTTGATTTTAGAGCACACGCTTATGTTCATATTGCAGAACAAGAAGTAGGAATGGAGCATAGGTTTTTTAAGATTTTTAAAGGAACATACATAGATAAAAATAAAAAAAAATCGAATGTATCTACAGAAATGTATTGTAGAAGGTTAGAAGAAAACATAGAAACATTTATTAGTCCGAAATTTAAGTCTCTTTTAAAAAAAAATAAGGCTCTTAAACAAATCAAAAAAAATGGAATAAATTTTGTTTTAATTGATGCATATAAAGCTCATAAACTAATGGTTAAAGATCTTAAAAATAAAAAAAAATATATTTATCCAAAAAAAGTATTGTGAATAAAATTTTTAAACAAAAGAAATCTAAATCCTTTATTTATGATGTGCAAAAAAATAAAAAAATTGACTATAACGTTATTCATAAAAAAAATAGTGCATTTTCAAAATTAATAGATAAAAGAAAAAAATCTGTAATTTTGATAACTGAAAATTCAATCGATTTCCTTGTTTCATATTATTGCTTAATACAAAATAATTTTTTAGTAATTCTTGTAGGCTCAAATATTTCAGAGAAAAAACTAGTGGATTTAATTTATAAATTTGAACCAAATTTTGTATGTTGTCCAAAAAATTTTAATTTTAAAAAATTTCAAACAAAAAAAGTTTTTTCATCATTCTTTGATTACAATTTATTTTTATTAAGTTCAAATATAGCAAATCTTCATAAAAATATTTGTTTATTGTTACCAACATCAGGATCCACAGGTGAGTCAAAATTTGTTAAATTGACTTATAAAAATATAACTTCAAATATAAAAAAGATTGTAAAATTTTTGGATATTAAGTCTAAAGATATAACAATAACAACTTTGCCACCTGAGTATTCATATGGCTTGTCAATTATTAACTCCCATTTGTTTATTAATGGTTCAATAATTATGAATAAAAAAAGTGTTATAGAGGAAAATTTCTGGAAAATTATCAGTAGATTTAAAGTAAATTCATTTGGAGGAGTTCCATTTACTTATGAGTTATTAAATAGGATAAATCTTAAAAGCAAATTAGATTCAATTAACTCAATTAAATACCTAACCCAAGCTGGCGGAAAACTATCTCATGAGTTACAGACATATATGAATAATTTAAGTGAAAAATTTAATTTTAAGTTTTATGTAATGTATGGTTCAACTGAAGCTTCACCAAGAATGTCTATGATGTTATCAAGTAATAAAAGTAAAATTGGATCAATAGGAAAAGCTTTAAAAGGATGCAGGTTTTTAATTAAAAAAAATGGTAAAAAGATTATCAAACCTCGTGTTAAAGGCGATCTTCACTTTATAGGTGACAACATTTTCGTTGGATATGCAAACTCAGTTGATGATATTAAAAATATAAAAAAAATTAAAATTCTCAAAACAGGTGATTATGGTTATTTTGATGAAGATAATTATTTTTATGTAGAAGGCAGAATAGACAGGATAACAAAATTAAATGGAATAAGATTAGATCTAAATGAATTAGAATTTGAATTAAAAAAAGAATTGATGATTGATTTGAGAATTTCCTCAAACTTTAAAGAATTAAGGGTTTTTTTAATTAAGAATATCCAAAATTTAGTTGAGTTTAAAAGTAAAGTTTCAAAAATATCAAACATTCATCCATCAAATTTAAAAATATCTATTTTAAAAGAATTTCCTTTAACAAGATCCAATAAAACAGATTACAATAAACTAAAAAAAATTGATGACAAATAACTATAACAATATTCTTAATAGATTTTTAGCGAATAAAAATTTATATTTAGAAAAAAAAGAAAAAGAGCCCCATTTTTTAAAATCATTTGTAGAACTAAACAAACATCACTCAAAATTTTGTGAACCATTTCAAGATATATTAAACTCTAATAAATTTAATATAGAATTAAAAAAAAAAAATTGAAGATGAAATTTTTTTACCTGTAAATTTATTTAAAAAGTTCAATTTAATCTCTATAAAGAAAAAAAATATAAATAATAAACTTAATTCCTCTGGTACTTCTGGTGAGGTATCAAAAATATACTTAGATAGCGACTCCGCTTTGATCAATAATAGATTATTATTTAAAATTTTAAAAAATAATTTTGAAAATTTTGATATTCCTATAATTTTTATTGATAAAGAGCCCAGTATAAATAAAAATTTTGATGCAAGAAAAGCTGCAATTAAGGGTTTTTCAATTTTATCAAAAAAAAAATATTATGTAATGAATCAAGATGGTTCCTTAAATATAGAAAAATTTAACAGTATTTTAAAAGCTAATAAGAAAGCTTATATTTTTGGTTTTACTAATATAATTTGGACTTTATTCAATCAAAATAGAAAATTAATAAAAAATAAACTTAACAATTATACCCTAATTCATGGTGGGGGATGGAAAAAATTAAAAGAACAAAATATCGGTACAGAAACATTTAATTATTTTTTTGCAAAAAATTTTAGTATTAAAAAAATAAAAAATTATTATGGTATGGTAGAGCAAATAGGTTCAATTTTTTTTACTTGTAAATATAATTTTTTCCACACCCATTCATTATCCGACATTGTTATTAGAGATAAAAAACTTGATAGTCTTCCTTTTGGAAAAACTGGTATGGTACAATTGTTATCACTATTACCAAGAAGTTATCCGGGGCACTCTATTCTTACTGAGGATATTGGTACAATATTCGGAGAGGATGATTGTAAATGTGGAAGAGCTGGTAAATACTTCAAGATTTGGGGCAGATTACCTAGATCTGAAGTAAGAGGTTGCTCAGATGTTTAAAGATAAATATAATATCCTAGTTGGTAGAAATATTTTTAAAAACAAACCAAAAGAAATTTTTAATACCAATATAGTTGATTTTATAGACGATATTTCAAAATCAATATTAAAAAACAAATCGAAATTCATTTATCCTGAAATCGTATCTTTTGGTTTTTGGTGTAGAAAAAAAAATATTTTGAACCTTAAAAAAGCATTCAAAGAGGATCATCTAAGAATTGGGAAGGGAAAAATATTTCATATCACTCCAAAAAATGTACCTATAAATTTTGCTTATTCTCTAGTTGTAGGATTATTAGCAGGCAACTATAATATTGTACGGGTACATTCTAAAAATTGCGAAATTACAAACACGATATGTGGTATAATTAAGAGAAACTTAAAAAAACGAAAGTTTTCTAATTTAAAAGAGTATATTTTTGTTATTAATTACGATTCTAGCTCTAAGATTACAGATGAAATTTCCCAAATATCAGACGCTAGGATTATTTGGGGAGGTGATAATACTGTAAAAAAAATTAAGAGTATAAGGTCAAAAATTGATAGTATAGATGTATCGTTTCCTGATAGATACTCTATGAGTATTATTAATCTAGATAAAATTAACCTTAGAAATTTGAATGATATAGTTACAAAGTTTTATAATGACACATATGTTATGGATCAGGCAGCCTGCTCAAGCCCACATTTAATCATTTGGTTAAATAACAAAAAAAATAAAACTATTTATAATAAATTTTGGAATGAGTTGTTCAATTTAGCTAAAAAAAAATATAATTTAACAGACTATATTGGCTTTAATAAATTTCAAAAATCAAATGAAAATTTAATATTTCTTAATAAAAATGTAATTTCTTTTCAAAATTACTCAAATTTTGTCCATCTTACAAATATTAAAAGTTTAAATTACGATCTTGATAAGATTAGAGGTTTAGGTGGATCATTTTATAATATTAATATATCAAATTTTGAATTATTAAAAAAAATTAAAAGTGAAAAACTACAAACGCTTACTTATTTCGGGCTAGAAAAAAATTTTTTAACAAATTTATTAAAAAAAAATTATTTTTTAGGAATAAGTAGAGTTTGTCCAATAGGAAGAGCGCTAAATTTTGGATTGGTCTGGGATGGAAAAGATTTAATCAGAAGCTTGTCAAAAATAATAAGTGTTGAATGATGATTATTTCATTAAATAAAAAACAAATTTTAGATTATCAAAAAAATAGAGATCCATATTTATTTGTTGATGAAGTTACTGAATTGCTGCCAGGTAAATTTGCAAATGGATATAAAGATTTAAACCAGGATGAGTGGTTTTTCAAAGTTCATTGGCCAGGAGATGAGAATATGCCAGGTATGCTTCAAGTTGAAGCCTTAGTCCAGCTTTGTGCATTAACAATTTTGAGTTTAGATAATAACAAAGGTAAAATTGTCTACTTAACAAATGTTGATAAAGTTAGGTTCTTTAAAAAAGTTTTACCAGACCAAAGATATGAGATGAAAACAAAATTACTAACTTATAAAAGAAACATAGGAACTTGTATTGGCGAAGCATATGTAAAAAATGAAATTGTTTGCAAAGCAGAATTTAAATTGCTATTCCCAAATTTATCTTCGAAACAAGAAAAATAGAGCTCAAAAAAGTTTGATTATTTTATAAAATATAAGTATAAGTCTTTAATGCCAATTGCCTCATCACTGCTTGATAAACCTAGATTAGTAAAAAAGTTAAAAGATTTTTATAATTATGTTCAAAAAAATGACGGAAAAGTAGGTACCAAAACAAGAGGTATTGATTTAAATTTTAATAATGCATGTAATCTAAGATGCAAATATTGTTTTACTAACTCTCCTAAAGGTGATCATGTTAAAGAATATCTTGATATAGAAGCAATAAAACGATTGGCAGATGAGGCGGACGAATTAGGATACTTCGAGTTTGATTTGCAGGGTGGTGAATTACTTCTTCAACCAAAAAAATTATTTCAAGTTTTAGAAGCAATTAAACCAGAAAGATTTTATATGTATCTAACCACAAATGGCTATTATTTAGATGAAAAAATGGCAAAAAGACTTGCTGAGTATAAAGTTAGCAGAGTATCTGTGAGTATTGATAGTATGGATGAAAAAATTCACGATGAAATTAGAGGCAGAAAAGAGTCTTGGAGAAGAGCTATTGAAGCTTTAGAGCATGTAAAAAATGCTGGAATGGATCCTTATTTGAATATAACCGTAGGTCATTATAATGCTAATACCGAACATTTTAAACAACTGTTAGATTATTCAAAACAAAAAAGATATAAAACTTTATTAAATGTAGCAGTTCCATCTGGAATGTGGCAGAATGCACAAGACATCATATGCGATGATAAAGACAGAGAGTATCTTAGAAAAATTAGAAAAGAATACAAAAACCTAGTTAGAAATGTTTGGAATCCATTTGATAAAAACCATGAAAAAATTCTTGGCTGCACTACAGTAAATAGACTTTATATTACACCTATAGGAGATGTTTTGGTTTGCCCGTATGTTCACATTAAAATAGGAAACATTTTCAAAACTCCTTTAAAAGAAATAGTTGACTTTGGATTTAGAATAAAACATTTTAGAAATCACAGCGATTTGTGTTTAGCAGGTGAAGATAAGAATTTTATTAGTAAATTTATGACTAAATCTGGCCAAACTATTTTCAAACCCGCTTTAGCTAAAGATATTTTTTCTGAAGAAGATTTTGTCTAATAAGCTATATTACACCTCAAAAGTTTAAAATGAAATTATTAAAAGATAAAGTTTCTGTAATAACTGGATCAAACAACGGTATTGGACTTTCAATATTAAGCAAATTTGCAGAAAATTCCTCAACAATATTTGCTTGTTATAGAAATATGAATGAAAATTTTAAAAAAAAAATTGATATTTTAGTAGAAGAAAATAATGTTAAAATTTACCCTATTAAATTAGATCTTGAGAATGAAGACTCTATTAAAGATGCTTTCAAGGATATAGATTCTAAAACAAATTCAATTGATAATTTGATTAATAATGCAGGTATTATTGAAAATGGTATTTTTCAAATGACCTCAGGAAAAAATATTAAAAAAATCATTGAAGTAAATTTTATAAATACTTTTTTGTTTACCCAAAGAATTGTAAAAAAAATGATTAAAAATGGTTCAGGCAATATAGTAAATATGTCTTCAACTTCAGCAATAGAGGCCAATTATGGGAGATTTTCTTATTCAACAAGTAAATCTGCATTAACTATAGGTTCTAAAATACTCGCAAAAGAGCTTGGAAAATTTAAAATAAGAGTAAATTCTATTTCTCCAGGATTGATAGATACAAAAATGTTAACAGAAAATACGTCAAGTGAAATTATTGACAAAACATTAAAAAGAGTAATTTTAAAAAGAAAAGGAACTCCAGAAGAAGTTGCAGATGTTGCTCTATTTCTTTGCAGCAATTTATCAAATTATATTACAGGTCAAGATATCAGAGTAGATGGTGGACTTGGAAATGAGGAATTGTAAAATTTGTTTATGATTGAAATAGAAAATATTAAAAAATTTTCAAAAAAATTAAGAAAAAATGTTTTATATATGGCAAAAGTTGGTGGGTCTAATGCTGCCCATATTGGGGGCGCTTTATCAATAATTGATGTTTTATCAACTTTATTCAGTAATTTTTTTTATTCGGAAAAAAATAGCGATAATAGAGATAGATTTATTTTAAGCAAAGGACATGCTTGTCTTGCTTTATATGCAATATTATTTGAGAGGGGTTTAATTAATAAAGAACAAATTGAAACTTTTGAACAATCTGGTAGCGATCTTCTTGGACATCCAGTTAAAAATAGAAAAATAGGAATAGATTTTTCCACTGGAAGCCTTGGAATGGGTCTTTCTTTAGCCACTGGTGTTGCGATATCTCTTAAAAAGAAAAATATTGATCGTAAAGTATATGTAGTCATTGGTGATGGAGAATGTAATGAGGGATCTATTTGGGAATCTGCTATGTTAATTCCCAATCTAAAATTAAATAATTTAATTACCATAATAGATAACAATAATTTTCAACAAACAGGGTCATTGGATGAAATTTTAGGTAATAAAAATCTTGCTGAAAAGTGGTCTTCTTTTGGCTGGGCC
>MDTG01112559.1_pt1 | contig 10389 bp, 6 predicted proteins | sample 811421 | NCBI WGS metagenome assembly MDTG01 (sample SAMN05326645, study PRJNA326480) | marine metagenome | isolation source: seawater | place: Pacific Ocean: South East | collected 2011
CGTGGTGCAACGAGGATGGACCGATGAGCAGTTCATTCGAGACTACACCGATGACTTTGAGCGACTTCAGGCCCTCGTGGCCGATTGGACCGTCGATGAGTTTGCCCAGCGCTGCGGGATTGAGGCCGCCGAGTTGAGCGGAGTTGCCTTGCGGTTTTCCCGGTCGCCCATGTCGGTGGTGCACCCTGCACGCCAGAGCTTTCAGAATCGAGAGGGAGCGCTGGGTGCGTGGGCGTGGCTTGTTCTTCATGCCGTGACCGCCAACATTTTGCGTCCCGGTGGGCTTTTTGAGGTTGAGGGGGTGGTGGACCTGTTCCCGCTTCTCACCCAGCTGGAGTCGACCAAAGCGCCCCGAACGGCGGCCACAGCGTATCCGCTTGTGCTGATGCAAGCGCCGGCCTCGCTGCTTCGTCCCGAGATTGTCTCGGGCCCCGTCCGTGCGGTGATCTCGGTGTGCGGCAATCCGGTGGGCCGCCTACCCGATCCTGCGGCCAACCGTACGGCGATCGACCAACTCGATTTGCTCATCTGCATCGGCCACCGAGAGGATGAAACAGCTCAACTCGCAGACTGGGTGCTTCCAGCGCTGCATCCTTGGGAAGAGCCTGCTCTTGCACTGCACGAGGGGGACTCGAACGCGGAGGGACAGACCGCATGGCAGGCCCCCGTGAATCCGCCCGCGCCGCTTGCACGGCCCGTCGAACAGATTCTGGCAGAGGTGTACGGTGCCCTCCGGCCCGGTCTTCGGAAGAGTGTATGGGGGTCCCATTGGCGGGTCGCGGCTCAGTATCTGGCTCGGTCCAGCGTAGAGGCTTGGGAAGAACGGTTCATGATGGACTGGATTTCGCGGCCATCGGATGAATGGATCATGGTCGTTGAGGACGCCTGCCATTGGTTCAGCCCAGCGGATACCGATGGGGAGGGCGAGCGACAACTTTATCTCGGGACGGGTGACCGTTCGTTGTGGCGGCCTACGACGGAAACCGAGCGCATCGTTCTGGTGGGTCCGGCCATCGAAGCGCTGCTCTCGGTGTTCCGCATGGAAGACGTTCCGGAGCGGGTGGTCCGTACGGGGCAATTGCGAGAGCGCTTTATTACAGCGCGCCCCTCCGGTCCCGACGCCACACTGGAGGCTCGAGTTCATTCGTCGATGGGCTTCGAGGAAGGTTCGAGAGTCACCATTGAAACCGATGTTGGTCGCTGCACCGCCACCGTTGTGCTGGATGATCGCCTTCGCGAGGACGTGATTGACCTGCCGCTGTTTGAAGGTTCGCCGAGCTTGGGTTTGGTGCGCGAGTCGCGCTCAAAGGGGCTTCCGGGTGTGGTCGAAATGGATGGGGTCGCCGTCCGTATTTCGAACCTTTAAGGTATTGTATGGCGAACGCTAAGAGTGTTGTTAAGGCGAGACAATGTTGAAACAGACCCCCTTTGTTTTTTCGATGATGATGGTGCCCCTGTTGGTGGCTTGCCCCGACCCGCCCCCACAGATCGCCGGGTCCGGAGATGCCGGTCAAGACGACCAAGCCAATCAACCCAATCGCGGCGGTCCCGAGGGTGACCCTGACTCAATGGATTTGTCGCCCGGCGGTACGGTGCTGTTGGACATATCCAAAGTGGTTCCTCAGTCGACGCAGGATGAACTGAAGGCTAGCGGTCAATCCCTCGTGAACATTTCTGGAACCATCACTGGGATCTGCGATGGCGGTTCGCTGCGAATTGATGTGATCGAAGTCGGCGTTGAGCACACCGATCAAGGACCGATGATCGGCCCGGTCGCCTCGATCAACCCCGAAGCGGCAGGCCCGTATTCGATGGTCGTACCCAGCGGAAAGAACATCCAAGTGGCGGCCTTGTGCGACATCGACAATGACGGCAAGATTGTGCAGGATACCGATAAGTTGGCTCCCGGCGTTGCGCTGGGTGTTGTCGATGCGGACCAAGAGAGCATCGACTTGGTGTTTCCCGGCGAGGGCGACACCCCCGTTCGGATCGGATCGCCTCAAGGTGAAGTTAGCCCGCCGGGGGATACCACAGCCTCCATGCCGAGTTCAGCGGCCGGTGAACGGGACCGCGGTGAAGCGCCGTCCCCATCAGAAGGGGCTGACGCTCCCGTTGAGGACTGAGGAGGCGGACTCCATCGAAGGTGCCGGGACGATTCGTCGTTCGCCACCGCCGGACCCTCTCAGTTCCATCTCACCGATCACAATAGCGGGCACCGACCAGCTCACTGGGTGCCCCCCAAGGGCGTGAATGGAGAACCGACTGGAAGAGTCGGCAGAGTCCTTCATCTCTACCGGTTCGTTCCGGCTGGAGGCAGCGACAATGTCGCGGAGAGCCCGTCGATCGACGCCGGAAAACCGAAGTCCCCTGACCGGTTCGGTGCGCCCATCGGGGTAAAGCCGGTACGCCTCGGTCGGCGCAGTCAGACCGGCCAATGGAGCGTCGCCTGTGAAGGCAAACTCCATATCATCCGACAACGCGGGTGGGAGGAGCCGGCGGACCACCAAGACATAGGGCAGACCTGCGCTTTTTGCGTGTCGGAGTGCCACGCGTTTGAGCCGCCGAATGCCCACTCCGCGTTTTGGGTCAACGTAAACTTGTGTGGGCATGGCGACGCGGCGATTGTGACCGCTCGATCGACCGTGTCCAGTGCTGGTGTCGCGGTCGAGTCGCGGTACGCGACTCATCAGGACATCGCGAAGAATTCCATCGGAGACAACGGTCACCCGCCTCGTTGGCACCGCCTCGTAGTCGTGGGTCTGATGGCTGGCCAGCCCCGGATCCGAGGACGCATCGTCGACGACGCTCCATCCGGTCGGCAACAGTCTCCTTCCGATGCGTGCCACAGGGATGGGCCTCGCGTTGTCATCGGCTGACTCAGGAGCGTGTTCCCACGGGGGCGTTCCGGTGATCTCGGTGTGGAGCAGCTGGCGGAACAACTCTGCTGCAGCGGGCGACTCGAAGAATACGGGTCCCAAGTAGTCGTCTTCGACGGGTGCAGAACGAAGCCGTTCAAGCCAAGAGCTCGCCGCAGCTATTTCAGCTTCGAGGACCGAAACGTCCGGGAGTTGTTTCGGAGATTGCGCCACCCACGATCGCGTGTTTCGGAGCCGTGATCCGTCATTGGCGCGTGTCGCCATTTCAACGCGAACGACCACCGAACTGGTTGGGATCCACGCTGCCGTGCCTTCGGTCGACATGACCAATCCCGAACCCGCCCAGTCGCTCGCGGAAACCGCACTGGATTCAAGGTGCGCGGGAGCTGCGCTGGCTTTCGCGAGCGTCTGGACGACCGCATTCAGTCGGTCATCATCGGGCACTCTCGGTGCGGTATACGGCAAGCGGGTGGGGGTGTTGATTGGCCCAAGGTCGGCTGCGAAGGGTCCTTGTCGACCGCGGCGTGCTGCGGTTTTTGCAGCGTAGGTCTGAGTGGCGCCTTTGTAGGCTGCGTCGAGGGCGAGCCACACATCACGACGCAGGCTGATCGGAGAATGTTCATCGGCAAGCTGCCGCGAAGTGATGCCGTCGGGAATGCCCATTGATGGAAGAAAGTTTCCATTATCCAGCGTGGCATCGCCGACACGAACGTCGACACGAAGATCACGGCTGGGCGCACTTGTGCTGTCGATCACGGCTCCATCCTGCGCGCGAATGGTCGTATAGGATCCGGTGGCAACGGTCACCGTGATGTGATGCGGTCGCTCTTGTCCGGGGAGCACCAAGTTGTCCATTGCGCGTTGCATTTCCGCGGTCAGCGCGGCTTCGTACGAGTCAGCATTGAACGCCATGGCGGACAATGAGAGCAGTGCCAAGCCAATCATGGACTCACCTTGGGTGCAGGAAGGATGGGCGGACGGTCGTGCTGTTTTTCGCTGCGTTGGACCTCGATCTCGCGGATGAGAAGGTCGGGTGCGGTTGCAGATACGGGAACCCAGCCAGACTCTGCACCGCACGATCCGTTGAACACAGATTCGGTGTCGGATGCAGCAATGATTTGGTTGAACGTGGTCAATGGAGTGCCGATCAAGTCCGCACCCCGCATCAGTTCATCGGGGGTTCCGTCCGCCCAGACTCGATGGATGCCCACGGTCTGGACCGCGAACGCATTGGGCGTGACTCGCCCGGTGAAGGTGAAGCCGCCCGTGATGTCATCGACAATGAATCCGAACGGTTTGCCTTGCCGTCGCAGTTCAGCGAGAAGCGCACGACGAAGTGAGGCATACGAGACGGAACGGTGGGCTCGAACCATCAGATTCCCTTGCCGTGCCACTACCGCATTGCCCACCTGCCTCCGGCCGTGTCCGTTGGAGCGGGGGGTTGCTTCAATGGGCGACCGGCTGGTCAAGAAGTCGGTCAAGACCCCTTTGTCCACGATGACGGTGGCTTGCGAGGGCACACCTTCGTCGTCATGAGTGTAGTGACCGTTTAGCACCACTCCGCCGTTGTGGGTGGCAGTCGGGTCGTCGATGACGCTGATGAAAGAAGGCAGAATGGGTTGCCCCACCTTGTCGGTGAAGGTCTTCCCTTCATCGTCATCCTTCTGCCGATGCCCTTCGATTCGGTGACCCAGCACCTCATGGAAGAATACCGCTGCGGCCCGGCCGCGCAGGATTGCCGGAGCCGCAGTAGGCTCGACGACGGGAGCAGCCGCGAGCGCCTCGACCCGCGCTATGACCTCGCTCACCATGGTACCGAGAGCGGCCTCAGCGGGCAGATCCGTAGAGTGAGTCACATCAACGGATTCGTAGACATTGATGTCCATCCCGTCTGGTGCAGTTGTCCGGGCCCACACACCCAACCGAATCGCAGATCGAGGAAGGCGAAGACGAGTGCCCTCGGTGGTCACAATGATGCGCTCCGACTGGACTGCATTGATGCTGATGTTGCTGTCTTCAATGACTTCCGATGCCAAAAAGCGTCGCGAAGCGTCGCGAAGTTGGATGCGCAGCGCGTCTTCATCCACTTCCATAGCAGTGGCTGAGGCCATGAATTGGACCGCCTCGCTGGGTGAGAAATCACCCGATCGGTCCTCGGAGGCCACCTTCACCGCGAGGTTGTTCTTGACCTTAAGGAGGCGCTTTCGCGCGTGCCGATAGGCGTCATCGGCCCCTCTCCAGATGGCCTTGCGAATGGCGTCGCCGTCGGCGTCGTTCAGCGGCAAGGAGATGGCTTCGCGCCCGTCATCATCAAACCAGCCCGCATCGCGTATCTTGTGCGTGCTGTCGAGTGCAGGAGTCCCCACACGGACATCGATGTCTGCCAGCCGACTGCGGGACCGATACGGCTCCGTCGTGACGCCATTTGAAGCACTGAAGCTCACGGATTCGGTCGTGGTGACCCCAACAGCCATCCAGTGCGGTGGGTCATCCTCTGTTGAGAGATGGCTCTGAATGCGTTCCAGCTCCGTGGCGACAGTATCCACCAAGGGGGGCGCGGCGGTCTGTGCGTTCACTGGAAAGAATGCGACCAGCAACACCCATGTGCTGAGCGCGGGACTCAATATTCCTCGTCTTCGTAGCCGTCCGACTCCATGAAACCTTTTGCGATCTCTTCGTCACCGTCTTCGTTGACCCAAGCAATCTCGCAGACCCCGTCCAAGATGCGCACCAGATCCTCCCCCGATCCGTCGTCGAGGTCTTCAAACTGTTCTTCGAGTTCATCGCTGAGGCTTTGCTCCAGTTCGCCGGATTCCTCTAGGTTCTTCACGAGGTTTTCGCCCAGATCTTCGTCCAGTTCTTCGGCTGCAGCATCCAATCCAACCAGCACGGCTTCAACCCATTGCTCTGGCGTTGAAGCACCGTGTGCATCGATCTCTTCATCAATGCGCTCAACGAGTACATCTCTGAGGGATCCTGGCAACTCGATCATGGCAAAACCTCCGTCTTGGACCACGCCTAACAAGAGATTTTCTGGGGTCAACTCTTAGGTGAGATCGCCAATCGATTCACGTGTGCTATTGATGGAAATACGGACACAACCAATGATTAGCGATTCCTTCATTCGAGCCCTTCCGAAAACCGACCTCCACGTGCACTTGGATGGATCAATTCGGATTCCTACCCTCATTGAGTTGGCGCGGTCGCAGGGGGTAGACCTACCGACGTGGACGCCCGACGGACTCACAGACCTTGTGTTTAAAAAAACCTACAATTCACTGGTGGAATACCTTGCCGGCTTTCAGTACACGGTTGCTGTGCTGCAAACTGCAGAGGCATTGGAGCGCGTCGCGTATGAGTTGGGAGTCGACAACATCGAGGAAGGCACTCGATACGTCGAAGTTCGGTTCGCGCCACACCTTCACATGCACGACGGTCTTGGGTTTGACGATGTGCTCGCGGCGGTGACGCGGGGACTGGATCGGGCGCGAATCGAGCATGAGCAGTCTGATGCAGTTCAGGTCAATGGCGAGCCTCCGTTTCGGTTTGGCATCATTGTCTGTTCCTTGCGTCGCTTTGATGATTCCAGCAGTCGGTGGTACGGACGGCTGTTCCAGCAGTTTTCGGACGCTCCGAAGAAGCAGATTTACCGCATGGCCAGTCTTGAGTTGGCGCGTTCGGCAGTGCGATGCCGCGACGAACTCGACATGCCGATTGTGGCTTTCGACCTCGCGGGACAAGAACATGGGTATCCGGCGCGAGACCACGTGGAAGCCTACCAGTATGTTCACCGCCACTTTTTGAAGAAGACGGTCCACGCCGGGGAGGCGTACGGCCCGGAGTCGATTTTTGAGGCCATCACCGAGTTGCATGCGGACCGCATCGGTCATGGCTATCACCTGTTCAGCCCCGAACTCTGCGGGCCCAAAGTGGCGAGCCCGGACGATTATGTGGGCCGGCTTGCCCGCTATATTGCGGACCGGCGGGTCACCATTGAGGTGTGCATCACCTCCAACCTTCAGACCAACCCTGCCATCGGTGAAGTGAAAAATCACCATTTCGGAAAGATGCTCGGAGCCCGATTGAGTGCGACCCTGTGCACGGACAATCGCCTTCACTCGCACACCACAGTATCCAACGAGATTCGATTGGCTGTGGACGCGTTCAACATGGACCACCACCAGCTTCGCAACACGATTATCTACGGGTTTAAGCGAAGCTTTTTTCCGGGTTCCTATACGGACAAGCGAGACTACGTGCGCCGGGTCATCGATCACTACGATCGGGTGGTCCGTGAGGACGAAGAGTCCAATCGCAATCGGATGTAGGGCAGCAGGGCGAATGCGGGCAGGGCCAGCAAGAAGGTGAATCCGAAGTAGGCACCGTAGCCCCATGATTCGACGAAGAAGCCAGATGGAGCACCCGCAACCGTGCGCGTCAGCATCGACAAGGCACTGAGGAGTGCAAACCGAGTGGCGGCTTGCTTGGCGTCGCAGATGCGCATCAAGAAGGCGAGAAAGGCAGCGACGCCGAGCCCGCTGCAAAAACTCTCCATCATCGATGCGCTGTAGACCATCCATCGTGACGGGTTGGCGGCGGCGGCCATGTAGCCCAGATTGGACACCGCTTGGAGGGCTCCCAGCACCCACAATGCACGGAACAGACCCCATCGGGTGGCGAGTTCACCCCCCAGCAGGGCGCCCGCCACAGTCAGGCCGGCGCCCACGGTGATGCTCACAAACCCCAACTCAGCCACGCTGAGGTTGGCGGCCTGAAGCCAGAAGGGCTTCACCATTGGCGCCATGGCGGCATCCCCCATCTTGAACAGCAGTACGAACAGGAACACGGCCCACGCCCCCGGCTGACTGAGCCACCCCCACAGATCGCTGGCCCATGCTGTTGTGGTCTGGGGAGGGGGTTTAAGAGGCGTGAGACGCGAAGCCCACACGGCGAGGCCGAGCGTCACCGAGGCGATGACGCCGAACAGTACAGGCCACGGAACCCACGCGGCAGCGGCGACCGCTCCGCCGCCGGCCACCAGCATTGCGCCTCGGTACGCAGCGACCCGCCACCCATTGACCCGTCCGTGCAGCTCAGGAGGAACCGTGGTGGCGGTGTAGCCATCGATGGCCACATCGGCGGTCGCGGAAGCTGTGGTCAAGATGGCGAGCATCGCCCAGACGGGCATGCCCATCGGAAGCCAAGGAAGGGCCGCCGTCACGAGTGCAATGGCGAGGAGCGCCCCTGATATCCATCGGGCGGCGGTTGACCACCGGTCCACAAGGGGTGACCACAGCGCTTTGAGGGTCCAAGGCATCGCCAGCAGTGACACCAAGCCGAGCGATCCCAAGGAGATGTTGTGGGCCTCGAGCAGCCAAACGGCCACGAGATCGTGGAAGATTCCTGCAGGGAGACCCTCTGCTGCATACAGCAGAACAATGGTCGTCATCAATCGGCGCTGCGTGTTCACCCCGAGAGACTAACGGGCGGTCAGTGCAGGTGCAGAGGCTGGATCGTGGTTGGAATGCCGGCTGCGTCCAACTCGCGGGAGAATTCCCGCAACGAATCGATATGGGGCACATGGCGTCCGATGCTGGTGGTATAGATGGGCTTTCGGACCTGGTCGGCAGACGCGGTTTTTACCTCGCGATCATTGGCATAGAACCGGGTGCAGCTTTCGTGCCATGGCAGTCCGACGAAGTCGACTATTCGCCGCATGGTTTCGTCGGGGTAGTGGACCATTTCCTCGTATTGGACATCGAGAATCGGCAACTCAAGGACCGATGCCCAATGCTGCATCAAGCGTTCGTACTGAACGTAGAACTTGCCGAGCCACTCAAGGTCGGTGCTGAAGGCATGGGTATCTTTGAAGTGCATGAAGTAGCAACTCAAGGCGGTGTCCATGGGCGACCGTCGACAGTGAATGACCCGAGTGTTGGGCAGCAGCAGGTTGGCCAACCCGAGGTGAAGAAAGTTGAGCGGCATTTTGTCCGTTACGCGTGTCGCATCCCCTGCTTTGGTCAGCATTCGCTCGGTGTACCAGTGCGACAGGTGGGTGGCGACTTCACCGCTGAGTTGCTCGACACATTGCGGATACGGAGTTTCCGTTCCAATGATCTCGGGCAGAGCGCGCGCGAGCATTTGGAGTTCTTCGAGTTCTCCCGCGCCCATGACCTTGGGATGGGTCGCAAGCACCTGCTCGACCAGAGTGGTGCCAGTGCGTGGCATCCCGACAATCAGCACTGGAATTCGGGTCGGGTTGTCAGCCAAGGGTTGGATCGGGAACCGAACACCATCAAAGACTTCAATTAGGTCGGTGACGTGCCGTTCGAATTCGTCCGGGTCGAACGTTGAGGAGCGCGCACTGTTGGCCTGTTCATGAGCGAAAAAGGCAGCATCATGCTGGCCCACAGATTCGTACAGCTCGCCCAATGCATGATGCAACTGTGCGCGTGTCTGCAGCGGTCGAGAGCGACTGAGCAGGCGTTGCAGAACCGGTATCGCGTCGTTCGACCGGCCAAGTTTTCTGCACAGGGATGCGTAGACGTGGGCCAAGTCGGGGTGATCCACTCCGGTTTTTATCATGGGTTCAGCCAATGCGATGGCGCCCTCGGGGTCGCCCATTTTTGCGAGCACGGTCGCCAAGCCGGCGATGGCGTCGACGTTGTAAGGCTCTTGCCGCAGCACCAATCGAAAACAGTGCTCGGCCTTCGGCAAGTACCCCTGCTGAATCAGCAAAAATCCCAATTGAGAGCGGTAGGTGAGTTCGTTGGGGCGAAGGCGAAGTGCGGTCAGATAGGAACGCAGCGGAGCCTCCGTCAGGCCGAGGGCGGATTGAACCGACGCAAGATGTGCGTGAGCCTCATGTTGGCTATGGTCGAGATCGATTGCGTCTTGGAGTACGGTTTCGGCACGCTCCAGGTCACCGGCGCGAAGCAAGGACTCGCCAAGCAGGGTCCGAACGCGACTATTGCGGGGTTCGACTTCCGCGACAGTGCTGAGGCAACTCGCAGCCTCACTGAAGCGTTCGACCTTCATCAGGGAACGCCCAAGGTATCGGTGCGCATCCGCGTGGTTGGGGTTCATGTCAAGGCACTTGTGAAGCCACTCGATTGCCTCGAGGTAGCGTTCTTGTTGGTACAGCGCTTGCCCTCGCAGACAAACCAGTTCGACGCTGGTCTCCCCCATGTACATCAACGATTCAAAGCAAGGCAACGCACGTTCCGGAAGTCCCATGCGGAGTGCCAACAATCCCAGATGCATCACCGCCAGACGATTGTCGGGGGCCAAGCGAACGGCTTCGGCGAAACTCCTCAAGCCCTCGCGGTGCTTCCCGAGAGACACTTGGGAAACGCCCAAGGCATCGTGAAAGTCCGACCGCTCCGGTTCAAGACGAATCGAGCGGCCCAGAAGCTGAACGGCTCGGCCGTGGTCACCGTGGTCCTGCATCAACAGCCCCATCACGAAATGGGTGTCCGGCACCTCAGGGGCCGACGACACCAATTCTGCAGCC
>MDTG01189853.1_pt1 | contig 10389 bp, 10 predicted proteins | sample 811421 | NCBI WGS metagenome assembly MDTG01 (sample SAMN05326645, study PRJNA326480) | marine metagenome | isolation source: seawater | place: Pacific Ocean: South East | collected 2011
TATCATCCTTGGGAACTAATACATTTTGCTCTGACTTCAAAAGATAATTTACAAAAGAGATAAGTGCTTTGCTTCTAAGTGTTTTAGCTGGGTAAGATGTGTTTTCAATTTTAAATTTTTGATCTGGGTCAGCTGAGTCAATCCATAATGTTCCTGCATAATCATGGATAAAAGTTGAATTTTTTCCAAAGATTTTTAATGCATGAAAATGTGGATGAACACCTCCACCATGTGCGCTTATTTTAATGGACATCTTATTATCAAATTCTAAAAGCAAAATTACAAAATCGTTGAATTTTTGCTTCGTTCCCTTGACCATAATATTACTTCCTAAAGCTTTAACACTAACCGGTTTTTTTTTAACGATCCATAAAACAAGATCGATCATATGAACAGCGGCTCCATGTATAATTGAGTAATAATTTGCCTCAGCTCTCCAGCCTGAAGTAATCTTTTGTCTACGTCCCCAGAGATAATCAGCTTCTATATGATATATCTCACCTATTTTTCTAGATTTTACTTCTCTACGTACTTTTTCAAAAAGTGGACATGTTCTTAACACCATATTTGATGAAATACTTAAATCAGGGAACATTTTTAGTTTTTTATTTATCTCTTTAATCTGATCTTTTTCTAAACAGATCGGTTTTTCAACATAAACATGCTTTTTGTTATCTAAAGCTGTCATTACTTGTTTATAATGAAATTCATCATAGGAAGCCACGCAAACCAAATCAATATCTGGATCAGACAAAACATCATTTTCATTTTGAGTCTGAATTGCTTCGTGAAATTCTGAGCCAATCTCAGAAAGTTTATTTTTGTTAAAATCACAAATTTTAATTAATTCACAATTTGGATGTGCAGCTAAAGTTCTGGCTTGATGCGCTCCAACACCTAAACCAATAACTGCAGATCTAATTTTTTTTTTAAAAATCATAATTTTTAAGAAATAGGAAATAGTTTTTCATAGTCTTTTTTTTTTCTTAAATCCCAATTTTCCAACTTCTTTAAATCATCAAGATTATCAAGTGCTAATTTGAAATTTTTATGTAAAATATTCTTACATAAAATATTACTTATCTTAAAATTTTTATTTTTTTTGTAAAAATATTTTGTAATATGTTCACGATATTTCTTACTGGTAATTTGTTTTTCTATTTTCATGAATGTTTTTGTATTTATTAATTCTATGCTCATACCAGTTGGAAAAGTTCTTGGAAAAATATTTGTGACTAAATCTAAATTATTATTTTCATAAATATTAGCTGCCTCATCAAATAAAAAAGGAAGTAATAATGGGCTATCTCCACATACTCTAAAAAAAGCTTCACATTTAAATTCCTTTAATACCTTAACAAATCTACTCATTACGTCGTTTCTAGATCCTCGAACTACCTTTAAACCAAGATACTTGCCGTAAATTGCTAACGGATTATCTTCATTATCTTTAGTTGTTGCTAAAATAATTTTTGGATTAATTTTAGATTTTTTTATACGTTCTATAACATGATCTAAAACAGTTTTTCCTAAAAAAGGAGCAAGCATTTTTCCAGGGTATCTTTGTGATGTCATCCTACATTGAATAATTGCTATAATTTTCATAAGTATATCAATTTTCCATATATTCTATTTCTCTTTATCATGCATTTTTCGAAATTGTAAATTTGATTTCAAGAGCTCATTAAAGCTCCCATTTGCTTTTACCTCTCCATTTTCTATTAAAAAAATAGTATCACACTTTTGTACTGTACTTAGACGATGTGCGATTAATATTACTGTAGTATTTTTATCCAAATTGTTTAAGGCTTTCATCACTATTTGCTCAGTTATATTGTCTAATGCACTAGTCGCTTCATCAAAAACTAACAACTTAGGACTGTGATACAATGCTCTTGCAATACCTATTCTTTGACGCTGGCCACCAGAAAGTCTTACCCCGCGTTCACCTATTATTGTTTGATATTTATCTGGCAATTCATTATTCACAAATTCATGTAGGCTTGCAATTTTAGATACCTTTTCAATTTGTTGTTGATTAATTTCTTTTTTCAAAATTCCAAAAGCTATATTTGCTTCGATAGTGTCATCTGCAAGATAAATTTGTTGTGGAACATAGCCGATGCAATTTTGCCATGATCTACGATTTTGACCATCTATAATTTTTTCGTCAACTTTCAATGTTCCTTTATGTGCTTCAAGAAGCCCTAAAATAATGTCTACTGTGGTAGTTTTTCCACTACCCGTTGAACCGACAATGCCAACTTTACTTCTTGCAGGAATATTGAGATTTATATTTTTTAATGCATAGTTTGAAGAATTTGGATAATGATAATGAATCTGATCTAATGAGATTGATTTATTAAATTTTAAAAAGTCTTTTTGTTCAATACTTTTTAAATATTTTTTGTTCTGCAAGTCCTTATGAAGCGTATCCAAAGCAGTTCCAGCAAATCGCAATTGAGCTAACGCTACGTATATATTTTGAAGAGCGGGCATTAAACGATAGCCAGCAAAAGTATATAACGCTATTACAGGAATAGCATTAATAAATGCTCCACTTTTAGACATGAAATAAAGACTTAAAAGCAACATACCTCCAAAAGCTACTGCCTCTAATGCAAAACGAGGTAGTTGGCTAATAATTTTAATTGATGCTTGATGTTGTGCAAAAGTTTTTGCAGGATTTTCAAAACGATTTATATATATATTTTCAAGTCCACCTAATTTTATTTCTTTAGATGCACCAAACGCTTCGCTTAAAATTTTAAAACGCTTTTCATTTGCTTCAAACCGTTGCTGTCCAATTTTTTTTATGTAACCACGTAAAAATATATAAATTAAAAAATAACAACCGCCTAGAGTAATCCCGGTTATCAATGTCATCAATGGGTCATTTATAATTAATAAACTTGTTATGGAGATAACAACTGCACCATGACCAATAAGATTTATCATTGGTTGAATAGCATTCCCTATTACTGTTGAGAGTTCAGATAATATTGACTTTCCAAGATTTGCACTATTTTGACTCAAGAACCAACTGTAAGGTTGATTTAAGTAACCTTCAACTAAACGTTTGCCAATGGCATATTCTCTCATGGTAATAAACAGGGTTTGAAAATAATTTGTTAGAGCTTTAAACGTTAGAGAAATAATTAATAGTAAAAACACAACTAATCCAAGCATAAATATAAAATGGTTTTTATTTTCTACACCAAAAATACTTGCTGATTGAAATGCAAAATTAAGTATTGAATTTGTTTCAATTAAATCAGGATTAGTTAATACCGCCATAAATGGAAGAATAGATGCTACTCCAAGCATATCAAGTAAAGCCATTATTATTATCATTATTAACAATAAAACTGCTTGTTTACGTTCTTTACTTGAAAGCAGGAATAAAATTTTTTTTAGGTTTTTCATTATTTAATCATTTAAAAAATTATTTAAAAAATTAGACACATTAATTAATGGGTCACCCTCTGGCCATATAACTTTTTTGAAGCACTCATTGTTTTCAAAACTATTTTTAGAATAATTATCTATAGCTTCAAATAATTCAATTTCATTATTTATTATAATGTCTTCTGATGCTTTTTCTAGCCACACAAAATTAATATTTTTTTGTGCAACAAAAGATAAAAATAATATTTTTTTATTTTTTAAAACTGCTTCAAATATTCCAGAACTTCTCCAAAAGAGAACTATATCACAGTTTTCTACCGCATCCGTTAATGACATTTTTTCATCCCAAACTTCTCTTAAAATTTTAGGTGGCTTCATATTACTCATTCCTCTAACGTGTGGTATTATTTTAAGATTAATATTTTTTTTTAATACAAGTCTTTCCATCAACTTAATCATTCTATTCCAGTCACCTGTATGTTGTTCTGGCGAAGCTAAAACAAGAACTCTTTTATTTTTAAAGTTATTAGATTTATTTTTTTTAATATATTTGTTTAAAATAGATGACCAATAATTAGAATAACGTAGATTGCCAGTTATTATTTTTTTATGTGCAATATTTTCATTAGCCTGCCATATATTTGATGCTAGAAAGACATCTTCATAAGGAAGAGGTGGTTGAGTTTTTATTCTTGATGTATTTTTAGATGTAAAGTGAACTGGTCCATGACCTGTTCCTATAATTTTGGCTTTTTTGTGCATTTCAGTTAAAAAACTGTTTAGAACTTTCCTGTCCTTATTCCAATGATCAACAAAAATAAGAGTGGAACTTGCATCATCCAATAATTTTAAAGCTAGATTTTTACCAATCAAATCAATATCAATTATGCTTAAAATCTTATTAGAAATTTTTTTAATTTTAAAAAAATTTTTTATACCGTCAGGAATGTACTTAGTTTCAACCAATCTATTTATTAAAAGCCAGATTCTACAAAATAAGAATTGATCGAATCTTTTTTTTCCAAATTTAAAAATTTCACTTTTATAAGTTTGAATATTGTAATCACCAAAAATTTTAACAATATTTTTTTTTGCAATAACTTTATTTGTAAAAAAATCTTCTCCATAAATAAATGTACAATCTATATTATTTTGACTACATAATACTGCGTATGGAGCTAAATGATCGAGAGCATTCCCAGAATATGCATAAAATATTGCTTTTATTTTTTTTGACATTTTTAATATCAGTAAAATTTTTTCAATAGTTTAATTTATTTTATTATAAAGCAGGGGATTATATAACAAACTCATTTAAAAAGTACCTTTTAAAAATAATGCAAAGAAATTACTTACTAAATTTTAGATGACAATGTTAATTTTTAATAATTTAAAAAAATTTTTAGATTTTAAATCTTTTTATTTTTATGAAGTCAATGTTAAAAAACTTTTTGAGAATGTGTATTGTGGCTTCTGCTACTGCCCTATTTGCTGGGTAATTTTTAGTTTTATAATCAGCTGTTTTATAAACATGGTCTAGGCATCCTTTAGGAGCAATTGAATATAACGATTTTTTCATCACTAAATGATCGAAAATACCATCACCCATATATATACAATTTTTTAAGCCTAAATTTTGCTCTATCCATTCTGCTCTGTTAAGAGAAGGTACAAATTTAATTTTAAAACCCATATCCTCAACTCTCTTTTTAGAAATTTTAAAACCAATTTTATCGCCTGAAATAAATAGAATTTTTATATATTTTCTCATAATTTTTAAACTGTCATGGTCATCTTGTCCAAATATTTTAAATTTCTTTCCATCCGTGTCATAAATCATTTGACCATTTGTAATAACTCCATCAACATCAAGAATTAGATGTGTGGGTTTTTTTTTTATTGCCATGAATTTTATAATATAATTATAACTTAAATTTTCTAATTAAAGTTTCCGCAAAAATAAAATCTAGCTCATTGTCTATATCAACAGATTCTATATGATTTAAATAAATAAAATGATTTTTCTTCGCAATTCTACTGTTTTCTCTTAAAAAAGAGTCTCTCCTGAAACAATAAGAGCCTGACTCAACATATAGTGGAGTTAAATATTGAGAACCAATTAATTTATTATATTTATGATTTACCTCTTTATTTTTAAACCAAAATCTTTCATATTTTGGGGTCAATGGGGTAACAGAGTTATATTTCTTATTTTTCTTTAAAAAATTTACACATTTTTGAATAGTTGTAGTTTTAATAAATGGATTTGTCACATGTAAAATAAAAACGATTTCGTTTTGAATTTTTTTAAAACAATTCTTAATTAATTCATTGCCTTGTGCATGCGGCCCATTTAAATGTTCTGGTCTTTTTAAAAAATGGAATTTATATTTTTTAGCCTGTTTTTCAAAAACTTGACTTGATGAATCAATATAAATATCAAAAGTATTTCTTAAGTGTTTTATTTTATCAAATGTAATTTGAAAAAGGGGTTTATTTAAAATTTTTTTAAAATTTTTTTTTTTTAACCTAGTACTTTTTGCCTTTAAATGAATGACTATAGCTGCCTTCATCAATGATAATAATTATTTTTTTTGTTTTTGACGTCTTTTCACTTCACCCATTATTGTTGGGCAAGTATAGCCAATTTGATATACCATTTCATAAAATAACATAAATACCAACAACTCTGCCGAGTGAAAATATTTCAAGCCCAAGTTAATTACTTTAGTTTTATAATCTTTATTCTTTTTATGTTGAGCAGTTAATAAGAAGTTATCAAAATTTTTTTTCTTTTTTGACCAATTTATTGCATTAACAATATTTTTTGAAGTTCCGGTAGCAGAAAAGCTTATCAAAAGGGATTTTTTTTTTTTATCCGCATATAAATCCAACCATTTTGCAAAAACATTTTCATATCCAGCATCATTAGCAATAGAAGTTACATAACAAGTACTATCAAGTGAGAAAACTTTTTTCTTAGTTAATCTGGCTAAGTCTACAGCTGCATGAGTTGCCACTGCCCAATTTCCACCGTTTCCAATAACATAGATATGTTCTGCTTTTTCAAACTTTTGAATCAAAGATTTCCAATTAGGGGTATTTATAATATCAATAACTTTATTTTCAATGTTTTCAAAGTTACATAATGGTTTTAAATTTTTCATAATTAACACTTAGCATGGAAGAAACTATAGTCAAATGTAATATTAAATTGCGACAAAATTAATTAATATAATATTTTTATACAATTTTAAATTATTCACTTTTATGATTTTTATAAAAAATTATTTGGTAAATTCTAAAATTTAAAAACTTATTACTTTCTGATAAATTTTTTAAAATTACGAGGGATCCAGCTATATCTTTGATTATATATCCTGTATATCGGCCAATTTATATATTTAGAAATAATTGCATTTATTTCAGAATTTGACTTATCATCATAAAAATATTTATCTAAAATTTGATTTGGAAATTTTTCTCCACGCAAAGCTGCATCTTTAAATATTTCACGAGGTAATGTGCTGAAAATTGTTGACCACGCAAGCTTAATGACTGACCATTGTAACTTTGAATATTTTTCATCCTTTGTATAGCACTTATTAATTGGTAAACAGCCATTTCCATTAAACCACCAAGAAAGTTTATAAAATAAATCTAAATGAACATCTTTATAAAATTCTGGTTTATTTAAAAAAGTATTACATGTTTCAATAAGACAATTTGTTGTTCCTGCAAAATATAAATCAATTAACCTATCTGGTTTATTTATATTTCCACCTGCAACTAATATTTGATTATTAACTTTATTTAATGAAAATACTTCAAACATTTTTTTTTTTATCTTCAATAAATCTAAATTTAGATCTGTTCTAATCTTTATGGCATGAGTGCATCCATTGTTTTTTAAAACTTCGAGCCCTCTAAGAGTAGATAAAAATTGCCTATACTTATTATTAGCTTTAATATTGGTCTCTTTAGGTATATCTGTTGGTGTAGTGTCGCTAATTTGAATTACATTTTTTTTTCCTATCTTAGCTTCTAATTCAGCTGTTGGCTCTGTATTCCATGTGACACAAATAAAAGAATGAAATTCACAATTATAACGAGAATAAAGATCAATTATATTGGGTACACAATTATAATCGATAATATCTTTAGGCGAAACTTCTTTACCTGGAATAATTGAATTAGCTCCTGTCAAGCCACGTGATATTATTGGGCCTTGAATAATCACACCAATTTTTAGATTTTCTATCATTATTTAAGTTATCATCGATTAATAAATTTTTATAATTAAATTATACCTTATCAAAAAAAATTTCTTGAATTATAAAATAATCGATCGTCTTGATTTTGAACTTCAATTTGATGGGGACTATGTACAAACAAGTGGTTAAAAACTATAGCTCTGGATTTCATAATACAATTTTCTGAGTTAAATTTTTTTTCTAATTTTTCAAACTTTAAAATAAAAAACTTCTTTTATGGCTAAAATTTTCATTCATAACATCAAAATTTTTCTGAACGCCATACTCATGAAATAATTTAAGCAATTTTAAACAACCATTATGAATATCCTGTCTATCTATAGCAACTTAAGTTTGAAGAAAATTTAGCCAATCCTTTGATTTGCAGCCAAGTGCATAAGTGTTTATATTATAAATTTCTTGATGCCATTCGACTAATGGCCCAAATAAAAGAGCTTTGTTATTAATCATCAAATAGTTAAAAGTATAATTTTTTGTATAAAAAAATTTTTCAATTTTTTTATTTAATTTTTAGTTACAAAAACGCTCAAGCTGTCCATTCTCCTGAAAATTTTCCTTTCAAACTTATTTCTTCAATATTTGTTTTAAAAAATTTTTTTAAAATATGCCTACAAGCTTCGGAAACTGCTCTGTCTCCACCAGATCTTTTAGTTACAAAATTAGAATATTTTTTGCATAATACATCTGAATTAGACGGACAAATTGAATATTTCACTTTTTTCATAACTAAATAGTCAAAAATACCGTCACCAATATAAATTGTTTTATTTATATCGTATCTTTGCTCTATCCATTTTTGTCTTTTAATTGTGCTTACTAGATCAAGTTTAAAACCCATGTGATCTACAATTCTTTTTTTAGATATTTTAAAACCTTTTCTATCACCCGTAACAAAATGAATTTTGAGATATCTGCTAAGTAAACTTAAAGCATCATTATCATCAGGTCCAAATACTTTAAAAACTTTACCTTTTTCAGAATAAAAAAACTGACCTGTAGTCATCACACCATCTACATCAATAATTAAATATTCTGGTTTAAACATCAGTATAATTTATTCTTTATCATCTCTTGAATTTTAGATCCAATTTTCTTTTTTAAATAAATTTGAGATTGACTTACACCTTGTAAAAAATGAATATCTTTACCAGAGTAATATTTAATTCCTAATTTTTTAGATTTTAATTCAAGTGATGTTATTTTTTTACTTGCTATTGGAAAATCAATAATTACTTCTTTTTGCGAAATATTTCTTATCGAAATTGGACATTTATCAACTTTGGTTCTGTTCATGCCTATTGGCGTTGTATTTATTAAAATATCAAATTTTTTTTGATTTCTATTTTTCCATGGAAAAATACTGTAGTTTTTTTTATTCTTTAACTTTCTATTTCTTGCAAAAATATTTATATATTTAAAGCCTAATTTTTTTAGAACAATAATAACAGTTTTACAAGTTGCTCCATAACCAAGGATTTGAATTTTTTTACTTTTAAATTTTTTAAATTTTTTCAGTATTTTTTCGATAGCGATGTAATCAGTATTATAACCAATTAATTTAGAATTATCCAAAACAACTGTGTTACAAGAATTTGTAAAAACTACTTCTTTAGATTTTTTACCTAAAAATTTAATGATCTTTTTTTTAAAAGGCATTGAGACTGAAAAGCCAGCTATATTCAGATCTTTAGCAAAATTTAAAAATGAATTTAAATTATTTACTGCAAGAGGAATATAAATTGAATTTTTACGATATTTTTTAAAAATAAAATTATGTAAACTTGAACCTTTATTGCTAGGCGAAGAAGAAATTGAAAAATAAAGATTTGTATCCGTATTAATTTTCATTAATTTTTTTATTTATTAAAGTTTTTGCATAACAAAACAAAATTTTGTCAAATGGGTGCTTGTGAATAGGTGACATATTTAAAAAAATCAAAGCAGTCATTAACTCAATTTTTTTAAAATCTAATTTTTTATTTAAACAATATTTTTTTAGTTCATTAATTAAAAATTTTTTATTTTTTGATGAAGGTAATTTAAAAAATACTTTATTTAAGTTATTTTTATAATAGAAATTATTTTTTTTTATTTCTTTATAATTTATCAATATTCCTCCTAAAATTTTTGATAAATCGTAATATAAATCTCCTAAATTTACCAAGCCCCCAAAATCTGAACGCCAATCAATTAATTTGAAATCATTGTTATTAATCATTAGAATATTATCAAATTGTAAATCTCCATGAATATAACTAGGTACTCCTTGATAAATTTTTTTAAAATTAACTTTTTTAATTAATTTATCAATTTTAGGAATTCTCTTATTATTAATATACTCAAAACTATCAGTTTTATAATTATTATTTTTCATAAATAAGTTTAAACGTGCATATGTTTTATCATAATAAAATTTTTGACACGCTTTAAGGAAAGATAATTTTTTTATTTTCTTTTTTTTCCATAGTTTTTTATCACACCATTGAAGTAATCTTCTAAATATTTTTGGCTCTGCTATTTCATAGAAGTTTTTCCCATAAATATATTTATAGTATAAAAACTCATTATTTATTTTTGCTAGCGGAAATACCGATGGATTTAATAAATATTTTTTATATTTATTTTTAAGATCTTTCTTATTGGTATGAAATTTAATTACTTTGTCTTTCTCAAAATAAATTATTTCGTGTATTTTACTAAAGTCATA
>MDTG01209283.1_pt1 | contig 10389 bp, 10 predicted proteins | sample 811421 | NCBI WGS metagenome assembly MDTG01 (sample SAMN05326645, study PRJNA326480) | marine metagenome | isolation source: seawater | place: Pacific Ocean: South East | collected 2011
CGATGGAAAAAATGATCTAATTGACATTGCTGAAAAATTAAAAGTTCCAGTATGGGAATTATACGATGTTTGTTCGATTTTATTAAAGAACAAACTAGTGAAGAGTCAAAATTAAATTTTTAAGCTAAAATATTTTTTTTATTTCTTCTAAATATTTGTTCCACATATATTCTAGGCTTTCTTTATTATGCCTATAATCGTCTTCATACTTATCAAAATAAAATCCAGTTTCATAAGCTGCTGAAATATAATATTGGAGTTTTTCATCATATTCATAAGAATTAATGTATTTATCAAAATTTCTTTCAATTTTATAAATAATTTTATCTATTTCTTGAAGCTGTTCTAAATAAAAAATATTAGGTAAATATTTCATTGACCTTAAATTGCCTATCTGGATAGCTGGTTTTTTTAAAATTGCTGTTTCAAAAATTGAAGTTCCTGAAAAAGAAATTAAACATTTCATTTTTTTATATACTAATTCATTTGGAACTTTATGATCTATAACTTTTATGTTTGGGCAGTTTTTAAATTTATTTAAATATTTTTTTGATCTAAAAAAATACTTAAATGGATGATTTTTAACTACCAAAGAATAATTATTAGGTAAATTTCTAGCCAGTATTTTTGCTGTTTCGAATTGATTGTCAAATATTGGGTTACAAATTCCAAGCATAGCTTCCGGCTCATGTTGTAAAGGAAGAAATACAAAATTTTCAATATTTTCTAATTTATCAAATTTATAAAATTTCATATCGATTATATTTTTTTTTTTATCAATATAGTTTTTAATAATTCGAAATAAACTTATTCTTTCTGATTCATCTAGAATATCATTTTTAACTTTTATTTTTCTAAAGATTGTCTTGATCAAATTTTTTTCATCTTTAAAATTAAATAGATTTATATTTAAATTAACATCCTTAATATTCATTGGAGTTTGTATTTTTTTTCTATTTTCAGTCAAATATTCTATTGATTTATTTAAATATTTTGGTTCCTTTTTTTTATTTAAAAAATTCTCTATTTGATTTTGAAAAAAACTATTTTCACAGTTAAGATCATAAAAAAAGGCAGAAATATTTTTAACCTTTGTGTCATTTGCAAAAAAAAATGGAATTTTATTAATATTTGATAGTTGGGCAATAAGATGGTGTCTAATATCACCATAATTATAAAATATTACTAGATCGGGTTTAAAACTTTTGTAAAGTTCAACCAGGCTACAGCCAAATGCCAAAATATAATTTTTCAGTTCTTCATCATTAAGATTTTGATTATAAGAAAAAGGAAATTTATTTTTATATGAGGTTGCCTTTCCTCTTAAAGTGTGAATAAATTCCCAAATAGATTTTAATCTAAAATCCTCTAAAAACTTTTTTGAGTCGTAATTATTTTTGTTTATTATTTCTATTGAATTTTGTTCTATATAACTTTCTTCTAAAATTTTTTCAAAACTTACATCTTTTTGAAAATTTATATAACTCTCTATACTTTTTTTAAATGCTATAGCTGAGACTAATGCTCCATTTTCTTTAAGTTTTTTAATTATTTCAAACCCATGTTTAATGGCCCAATCTCTCTGCAAAATAAATAATATTTTTTTATTTTTTAGATTTTCTTCCATTAATTCTTTTTAAGCCTTTTGAAGAATATTTCACTCTTTGTTTGGATTTAAAGATCATTTTAACTGGAGAAATAAATCTGTCACCTGGCTTTAGTTTGTTTATAATATTTTCTTTTTTTTTATTTAGTACTTCTTCTATAATAAGCATATTCTTATCTTTGGTGCTTACAATTATCCACTCTTTATCATGTCGTGATATTATTCCAGACATATATGGGTGATTTGAAATTTCTCCTCCATGCAGCTGAACTTTTTTGATTCTTACGTCGATATTATTAATTTTTGTTTGAGCACCATCATACGGATCTTCAAAAGCATTTATAAAATTAACTAATTCATATGAAGACATTGTCCAATCAACCCAGCTGTTTACATTTGAATTTAGTCTTGGATTGTAATTTCCAATATATTTAGGTTGATTAATTAGTTTAAATTTTTTTTTTTTTTTATTTTTTTTATAAAAAGTTCAAAAAAAATTAAGAAATTACTCATTGAAAATTCATCAATTTCTCTAGGCGTTTGATATTCCTTTGGAATTACTGAGTTAGCAGTTTGTAAGATTGGCCCTGTATCTATGCCTTGATCAACTAAGTGAACAAGTTGGTTATCGATACGATCATTTTTCATTATTTTCCACGATGTACTCGCTCCTCCTGAATCAAATGGCAATCTTGTAGAATGAAAATTCACTAAATTATTTTTGAATAAATTATTTAAATCTTTTTTTTTAAAAATTAATCTAGATCCCAAACTAACAAATAAAGTCTTGTTTAAATCGTAATTATTTTTTATATAATTTCTGAAATTTGAATCTAATTTATTAAAAATTTTAAATTTTGTCTTTTTAATATTTTTAGACTGTGAAGATGATGTTATAATACTAGATTCCATTTTATTTTTTTCACAAATTTTTTTTAATTGATAAAATTTTTCGTGAAAACCTATAAAAAGAATATTATTAATATCTTTAATATAAAAAAAATTATTTTTAATCAAAATATAACCTTTGAGTTATTCAATTCATTCTTTTAGCAATTAAAAAATGCCATGGCAAATGCACAGGTCCGGAGAAAGTTGTATTTTTATCAAATTCTGTTTTTATAGTATAGCTTCCTCTCTTCTTTGTTTTTCTTTTAATTTTTTTTTTTGGATAATATTTTTTTAATTTGTATAACTTATATCCATTTTTAACTAATGATTTTTTTGTTCTTTCAACTGAATGAATGTTAAAATCACTATCAGGGTTTTCGTCATTTTTAAAATTTTCTTTTGACCTGATATGTATTAACACATCTAATGGTCCATCATAAAATAATGAGTTTATAACAATCCATTTAGATTTAATTTTAGATATTGAGCTAATAGCTTTATCAATATTTTTGAAGCAGCAAAATGTATGTATAGAAAAAACTAAATCGATATCTAGATTTTTCATTTTTTTTAATTTTAACAAATTTGCTCTCTTGAAGAAATTTTTTTTTGATTTATTAATTTTTTTTGCAAGATCAATTTTTTTTTTATGATAATCCCATCCATGGAATTCAATTGAAGGATACTTTTTTGAGATAAATTGTATATTTGAACCATATCCACATCCTGCATCTAAAACTTTTGAAGTTTTGTTGTTTAAAACTTTATTTGACTCTAAAAACTTAAAAAAATCACGTGTACTTTGATAAATATTTTTTAGCTGTCTTATTTCTGATTTTGCAAATTTTATATTTTTCATTTAATTACAAATTTAAGAATTAATATTGTAAATTTTGGACAACTTTTAGATTAAATTTTGTTAGAGTAAAGAAAATTTATAATAATTGTTCATTTTTTAATTAGTTATTGTATAAGAATATAAATCTAATATGAAAATCTGCAGTAATTGTGTAATGCCAGAAACTTCTGAAACTTTAATATTTTCAGAGAAAAACAAATGTTCAGTTTGTACTCAAATAGAAAAAAAAGATAAAATAGATTGGAACAAAAGAGCAAGGCTCCTTGATCAATTAATCGAAAAATATAGAGGAAAATATGATTATGATTGCATAGTTCCATTTTCAGGTGGAAAAGACTCTACATTCACACTTTGGTATTTAGTAGTTAAAAAAAAACTAAAACCACTAGTTTTAAGATTTGATCATAATTTTTATAGAAATAATATTGAAAGAAATAATGAAAAAACTTTTAATAAATTAGGAGTAGAGTTTATAAATTACAAATCTAACATTGAAATAGTTAAAAAAACAATGCTTGAAAGTTTAATAAGAAGAGGAGATTTTTGTTGGCATTGTCATGTAGGCATAGCCGCTCTTCCAATTAATTTTGCAATAGAAAAAAAAATACCTTTAATTTTTTATGGCGAGCCTTCTGCTGAATATTCCTCTTTTTATAACTATGATGATTTTGAAGAACTTAATGTTGAAAAATTTAACAAAATTTCAAACTTGGGAATTAATGCAGAAGATATGTTTGAAATGATAAAGTCAAGATTTCCAAATAAAAAAATAAATTTTAAAGATTTTAAATCCTATATTTTTCCAACTCAGCGGGAATTAAATATAAATAAAATTAAAGCAGCTTATCTTGGTAATTATATTCCTTGGGATGTAAAGAAACAGGTAGAAATAATAAAAAAAGAACTTGAGTGGGAAGGTGATGAGGTGGAAGGAGTACCTAAAGAATACGATTACGAAAAAATTGAATGTATGATGCAAGGTGTAAGAGATTATATAAAATATTTAAAAAGAGGGTTTGGCAGAACTGCACATCTTGTTTCTATAGATATTAGAAATAAAAGATTATCAAGAGATGAGGGCATGGAAATTGTCAAACTAAATGACGGAAAAAAACCAAAGTCTTTAGATCTTTTTTTAAAGCTTATTAATATTAGTGAAGATGAATTTTATAATATTGTTGAAAACCATATAGTTAGTCCAAGAGAAAAATGGAATAAAGATGATGAAAAAATTAATAAATCAAATTTTACACCTAAAGACTATAATGAATGGTTAAAAAAATTTGAAACTAAATGAATATAGGAATTTTAAATTATGAAGCAGGTAATATTTATTCCGTTCATAACTCAATATTCAATTTAGGATACAATCCAAAGATAATTAATAAAAATAGTGATTTTAAAAATATTGATAAACTTATCGTACCTGGAGTTGGTTCGGCATATAAATGTATCGATAACTTAAAGAAAAAAAAATTATTTGACCTATTAAAAGATAATTTAGACTCAGAATTGCCAATACTAGGAATTTGTCTTGGATTGCAAATTTTTTGCGAAAAACTTTATGAAAATGGAGAAAGTATTGGTTTAGGACACATTAAGGCTGATGTAGATAAAATTGATATTAATAACAAATTTAATATTGGTTGGTCTAAAGTAGATTTTATAAATGACGAACTAAGTTTAATTTTTTATTCAAATAAAGATTTTTATTTTTGCCATTCTTATTGTTTACAAAACTTTAATAATTCTGAAGAAAAATACATAAAAGGTTTTATAAAATTTGAGAAATTAAAAGTTCCATGTATGGTCAAAAAAAATAATTTTTTAGGGGTACAATTTCATCCGGAGAAGAGTCAATCAAATGGAATTAAATTCTTAGATTATTTTTTACAGAGTAAAATTAAATGAATTATATCAGAATAATTCCATCATTAATGTTATCAAATAAAAAACTTGTAAAAGGTGTTAAATTTAAAAATCATGAAGTAGCAGGAAATCCAATATCAACTATAAAAGCTTTAGAGAGTCAAAAAGCAGATGAAATAATTTTATTGGACATAGATAGTTATAGAAAAGAAAATAAAAAACCTGATCTTTCTGTTTTAAAAGAAATTGCAAAAGAGATTAACACACCTCTAACTTTTGGAGGAGGAATTAATAATTTAGAGATTGCAAAAAAGGTTATAGAACTTGGTGCAGAAAAAATTTATTTAAATAGATCTGTTTTAAATAATAAATTGAATGTTAAAGATTTAATTAACCGGTTTGGAGGTCAAGCAATTGTAATTGGATTAAATATTGTTGTTATTAACGGTGAAATGAAAATTTATGAAAAGCAAGATACTAACCTTCTTGAATATATGGAAAAAATGCAAAATATTGGTGTTGGAGAATTCAAAATTACATTTGTTGATACCGAAGGAACAAAGCTTGGTTTAGATATTGAAAAATGTAAAAAGTTAAAAAAAAATATTTTTATATCTAGTATCTTTGAAGGTGGAATAGGAAGTCTTGAACATATATCAGATTTGGCAGAAAATAAAATTGACTCTATTGCACTAGGTAGAATTTTAATTTTTAATGATTACAATATTTTTAAAATTAAAACACATTTAAAAAATAAAAACTATCAAGTACGAATATGACTTTTTATATAACTCTCGATTGCATTAGACACATAATCAATATCATTAAAATTCATTTTTGTATGTAATGGCAAAGTAAGTTGGGAATTATAAAATATATTCGAATTTTTTGAAAAACACTTTAAAGCATTCTTTTTTAATATTCTGTGCGATGACAAAGGTTTGTAATGAATTTGGGTAGATATATTTTTTTTTCTTAAATAAAACATAAAATCTTTTTTTTTCTTTAATAAATCTTTTTTTAAACATATTACAAATAAGTGCCAAAAAATTTTATTTGATTTAAAATTATAAATTCTAAAGTATTTATCAAATTTTCTTAATTTAAATATGTAGTAATTTGTTAGATTCTGCCTTTTTATTTTAAATTTATTTAATAATTTTATTTGTTGTAATCCAATTTCAGCATTTATTTCACCCATTCTAAAATTTAAGCTAGGATTATCTAAGATATATGGATCATTTAAAGAAGTTCTAGTAAGTGAATGGTTTCTTATTGAAAGTAGACTTTTATAAATTCTAAAGTTATTTGTGGTTATTGCTCCACCTTCAATTGTAGTTATATTTTTTACTGGATGAAATGAGAAAGTTGTACAAGTTGAATTTGCACAAGATCCAGCAATATTATTTAACTGATTTTTGCTTCCAAAGCTATGACAACCATCCTCTACAATAATAATTTTTTCCTTTTTTGCTATTTTTTTTATTTTTGTTAAATTAACCAAATTACCCGCATAATGGACTGGAAAAAATATATTTGGTTTAATTTTTTTTTTTTTACAATAGTTTATAACTTCTAAGAAAGAATTTAAATCAATCATACCAGTTTTCTCATTAACATCACAAATTATATATTTCCCTTTTAGTAAATTAACTATACTTGCAATAGCAACAAAATTTATATTTGGAATTATTGCAAATATATTTTTCATTTTTAATGACAATAGTGACATCAATAATGCTGATGTTCCGTTGTTACATGTCACTGAATACTTTGATTTAGTTATTTTGCAGATTTTTTTTTCAAATTCTATACATTTTTTATAATTAGTAATAAATTTTTGCTTAAGCGCATAATTTAATTTATTTAAATTTAAATTTTGTAAGTTATGAATTCCGTATGATTTTAGATTATTTAACAATTTCTTTTAAATTAATTTTTCTTTTAATAATATTTTTTTTAATTCTAAAAAATTTAAATTTTCACCTTTATCACTGCTATAGGCGCTTTTTAGTTTAGTTTTTTTAAAACCAATATATTTATTGTGAGTGTTAATATTAGACTTGTTTGCTGGATCTAGAATTATATACATATTCTTATTTTCAATTGTTTTTTGAATATCAGTATTTGAAATTAATTCTTCATGCATTTTTTCTCCAGGCCTAATTCCAATCTCTTTTATTTTACAATTTGATTTTATAGATTTAGCTAATTCTTTAACTAAAAAAGTTCTTAATTTTGGAACAAATATTTCTCCACCTTTATTAATACTTAAAGATTCAATTACAAATAATACTCCTTCATTTAATGTTATATTGAACCTGGTCATTTTTACATCTGTAATTGGAAATTCATTATTTTCTTTTAATGCTTTTTTAAATATATCTAAAACTGAACCTCTGCTTCCTAAAACATTTCCATATCTAACTACACTGAATTTAGATGTTCTTTTTCCTCTAATATTATTTGCTGAAACAAATATTTTATCAGAACACAATTTTGTTGCGCCATATAAATTTATTGGAGAAGATGCTTTATCAGTCGATAGTGCAATAACATTCGACACATTTTTATCTAAGCAAGCCTCAACAAGATTTTGAGCACCTATAACATTTGTTTTAATTACTTCCATAGGATTGTATTCACCGAGATTTACGTGTTTTAAAGCTGCAGCGTGAATAACTATATCTGTATCTTCCACTGCTCTTGTTAGTCTTTCTTTATCCCTGATATCACCAATAAAATATCTTAGAAAAGGATATTTTTTTTCAGGAAATTTTTTTTGCATTTCAGACTGTTTAAACTCATCTCTGCTAAAAATTATAAGTTTTTTAATTTTAACTTTGCTTTGAATTATAAGATTAGTTAATTCTTTTCCAAAGCTTCCTGTACCACCAGTAATTAAAACTTGTTTATTATTAAATATTTTCATAGCTTACGGTAATCTTTTAAGTAAAATTTTATAAAATTCAATTTATTGTTTCCAATTAATTGGATTAATAAGACTTAAATCATTAGATTTCAAACTTTTAAAATCTATATTATAATTTTTGCTTCTATTAAAATATAACAAAATTTCATTTAATTGATTAAAATCATCAAAGCCAATTAATATTTTTGAATAAAATCTGTATTTTTTTACGAAAATTATACATGCTTCTATCGGCTTTAATTTTTTAGATTTAAGAAATTTGTGCCATTTATTAAAATTATTAAAATATCTTTTGGTAATCTTATTTTTTTTTTTGTAATCAATAAGCAATCCTTGAAGAAAAATTGATCTTATATAAATTTTTGTTTTATTTTTTTTTAAAACTTTTAAAAATTCTTTATCTATTAGTCTTTGATCAAAAACATTGAAAGGGACTTGAACAACATCAAAATTAAATTCTTTTAAAATTGATTTAACCTCCTCTAAATTATAAGCAGAAAAACCAATATTTTTTACAATTTTCATTTTTTTTAAATTATTTAATGAAGTGTATATTTTATTTTTATTTTTAGATTTCAGGTCACTTACATCGTGTAACAATATTGTGTTTATTTTTGATTTTAGTTTTTTTTCAGACGATCTTAATATCTGAACAATATTGTTATTTATATCTTCTGTTCTTGTTTTTTTCAGACTGGGTATTTTGGTAGTTAAATCAAATTTTAATTTATAATTCGATAGAACTTTTCCAATTTTTTCTTCGCTATCTCCATAATTAACAGCAGTATCAATCGAAAAAATTTTTTTTTTTATACAAAGCTTTATAATTTTTTTAAATTCTTTATTTGAAATTTTTTTTCTTTTTTTAAAAGAACCGTAATTTAAACCTAATTGTGCAGTTCCAATAGATAAATTGCTTGATAGAGAATTCATTAAATTTAAAGTTCTTGATTTTGAATATTCGTATATATATATATATCAAAAAAAATTATTATTAACTGCTAAATTATAATTTCATAAAATTATTTAATGAATAAAGGTTTGTTCTCAATTCCAGTTTATAGTCAAAATATATCGATGGATAAAATAATTGACGAAATTGTTGAGCAAGTAATTAATGCTGAAAGATGGGGTCTAAGTGAGGCTTTCTTTGGGGAACACATAACAGACAAACATGAAAAAATTACTTCTAGTTTATTAATGGTTTCAACATTATCTAGGCTAACAAAGAAAATTAAATTAGGCACTCTGACTACAAATTTAAATTTTCATAACCCAGCAGTTGTTGCTGCCATGATTTCTATGGCAGACAATTTAAGTAAAGGAAGACTAATTTTGGGAATAGGTAGTGGAGCTAATATGTCTGATATAGAATCTATTGGTTTTGCAGAAAAAAATAATCGTGCTATTTCACTTGAAATACAAAAAATAATTCAAGAATTATTTATAAGCAAAAACTTAGTGAATATTGAAAGCGAAAATTTTAAAGTCTCAACAAAAAAATTTGGTAATGAAGATTTAGGATTAGGTTATTTTAATCAACTATATAATGAAAGAAAAAATTTGGAAATTGTGATGCCGGCCTTAAATGAAAATTCATACAATGTTAAATTATGTGCAAAAAATAATTGGTCAATAGTGATATCAAATTTTTGTTCTGAAGAAATTATAGAGAACCACATTGCAAACTATCTTGAAAATTCTATTTTAGAGGAGGATGAGGCATACAAAAAAATAAAATTAAGCAAACTAATTTTTGCAAATAAAATCAAAGATAATGGAAAAGAACTTGTTTTTTCAAATAATTCGCCATTCATGGAAGTTGTTAGTACAATTTTTAAAAAGTTGAAGAAATTTAATAAGCATGGCTGCTTTGGAAAAAATATTGATACTCCAATAGAAGCAGGAAAAAATACCATTTTATTTGGGAATCCTGATGAAATATCTACAAAAATACAAAAAAAGTATAAAAAATTATCTTCCATAATTTATGTCACTGTCCCAATGACTGGGGTTGATAAATTTGATAAATCTCTAGAAACATTCTCAAAATATGTCTCAGTATAAAAATGTTTTTGTAAATTCTGAGGTTTCAAAAATTGTTCTAAAATCAATAATAGAAAATAAAAAAATAAGTTTTAAAAAACTGGGGATTTTAGATATTAAAAAAAAAATATTGTTGCTAAAGAAAAAATATTACATCAGAAAAAATAAAAATAGTGAAATAAATTA
>MDTG01217211.1_pt1 | contig 10389 bp, 9 predicted proteins | sample 811421 | NCBI WGS metagenome assembly MDTG01 (sample SAMN05326645, study PRJNA326480) | marine metagenome | isolation source: seawater | place: Pacific Ocean: South East | collected 2011
CGGCGGCAGGCGGAGCGAGGTGTCGCGCACGTCGCTGGCCTTTTCGCCGAAGATGGCGCGCAGCAGCTTTTCTTCCGGCGTCATCGGGCTTTCGCCCTTGGGCGTGATCTTGCCTGCCAGGATGTCGCCCGGATGCACTTCGGCGCCGATGTAGACGATGCCCGCCTCGTCGAGGTTGCGCAGCGCTTCCTCGCCGACATTGGGAATGTCGCGGGTGATGTCTTCCGGCCCGAGCTTGGTGTCGCGCGCCATCACCTCGAATTCCTCGATGTGGATCGAGGTGAACACGTCGTCCTTTACGATGCGTTCGGAGATCAGGATCGAGTCTTCGTAGTTGTAGCCGTTCCAGGGCATAAACGCGACGAGGCTGTTCTTGCCCAGCGCCAGTTCGCCCAGATCGGTCGAGGGGCCGTCGGCGATGACGTCGCCCTCTTCCACGGTCTCGCCCACCTTCACCAGCGGACGCTGGTTGATGCAGGTGTTCTGGTTGGAACGCTGGAACTTCTGCAGGCTGTAGATGTCGACGCCCGACTGGCCGGGTTCGACATCGCCGATCGCGCGGATGACGATACGGGTCGCGTCGACCTGGTCGACGATCCCGCCGCGCTTGGCAGCAATCGCGGCGCCCGAATCGCGGGCCACGGTCTCTTCCATGCCGGTGCCGACCCACGGCGCTTCGGCCTTCACGAGCGGCACGGCCTGGCGCTGCATGTTCGATCCCATCAGTGCGCGGTTGGCGTCATCGTTTTCGAGGAACGGGATGAGCGATGCGGCGACCGACACGAGCTGCTTGGGGCTGACGTCCATCAGCGTCACCTGCTCGCGCGGGGCCATCAGGTTTTCGCCGTTCTGGCGGGCCGAGATCAGCTCTTCGACGAAGCTGCCGTCTTCGCTGAGTTCGGCCGAAGCCTGCGCAACGGTGTGCTTCTGCTCTTCCATCGCCGAGAGGTAGATCACCTCGCTCGACACCTTGCCGTCGATCACGCGGCGGTATGGCGTTTCGATGAAGCCGTACTTGTTGACGCGGCTGAAGCTCGCGAGCGAGTTGATCAGGCCGATGTTCGGGCCTTCCGGCGTCTCGATCGGGCAGATGCGGCCATAGTGCGTCGGGTGAACGTCGCGGACCTCGAAGCCCGCACGCTCACGCGTTAGACCGCCCGGGCCGAGCGCCGAGACACGGCGCTTGTGCGTCACTTCGGACAGCGGATTGGTCTGGTCCATGAACTGCGAGAGCTGCGAGGAACCGAAGAACTCGCGCACCGCAGCCACGGCGGGCTTCGCGTTGATGAGGTCGTTCGGCATCACGGTCGACACGTCGACCGAGCTCATGCGCTCCTTCACCGCGCGTTCCATGCGCAGCAGGCCGACGCGGTACTGGTTTTCGAGCAGCTCGCCGACCGAGCGGACACGACGGTTGCCGAGGTTGTCGATGTCGTCGACTTCGCCCTTGCCGTCCTTCAGGCCGACCAGTTCCTTGACCACCGCGAGGATGTCTTCCTTGCGCAGCGTGGTCACGGTGTCTTCGGCGTCGAGGTCGAGGCGCATGTTGAGCTTCACGCGGCCCACGGCCGACAGGTCGTAGCGTTCGCCGTCGAAGAACAGGCCTTCGAACAGGGCTTCGGCGGTTTCCTTGGTCGGCGGCTCGCCCGGGCGCATCACCTTGTAGATCGCCTCGAGGCCTTCGTCGCGGTTTTCGGCCTTGTCGACCTTGAGTGTGTTGCGGATCCACGGGCCGGTGTTGACCTCGTCGATATCGAGCAGTTCGACCTGGTCGACGCCCGCCGCATCGAGCACTTCGAGATTGTCCGGCGACACTTCGTCGCCCGCTTCGATATAGATGCGGCCGGTCGATTCATCGATCATGTCGCGCGCGGCGTAGCGGCCGAAGATTTCCTCGCTCGGCAGCAGCAGGCTTTCGAGCCCGTCCTTGGCCGCCTTGTTGGCGGCGCGGGGCGAAATCTTCTGGTTGGCGGGGAACACTTCCTCGCCCGTCTCGGCATTGACCAGCGGGAAGGTCGGCTTGGCACCGCGCCACTGTTCGGCGACGAAGGGAATCGTCCAGCCGTCCTTGCCGCGCTTCCACACGACCGTGTCGTAGAAGTGATGCAGGATGTCTTCGCTGTCGAGACCCAGCGCGTAGAGCAGCGAGGTCACCGGCAGCTTGCGCTTGCGGTCGATCCGGACGTTGACGATGTCCTTCGCGTCGAATTCGAAATCGAGCCACGAACCGCGGTACGGAATCACGCGCGCGGCGAACAGCAGCTTGCCCGAGGAGTGGGTCTTGCCGCGGTCATGGTCGAACAGCACACCCGGCGAACGGTGCATCTGCGACACGATGACACGCTCGGTCCCGTTGACGATAAAGGTGCCGTTCTCGGTCATGAGCGGCATGTCGCCCATGTAGACTTCCTGCTCCTTGATATCGAGCACGGAGCGGGCTTCGGTGTCCTGGTCCACCTCGAACACGATCAGGCGCAGCGTGACGCGCATCGGCGCGGCATAGGTGATGCCGCGCTGGCGGCATTCGGTGGTGTCGTACTTGGGCGGTTCGAGTTCGTAATCGACGAAGTCGAGCTCTGCCGTGCCGGCGAAATCGCGGATCGGGAAGACGCTGCGCAGCGTCTTCTCGAGGCCGGAGACGTAGTCGATCTCCTTGTCGGAGCGCAGGAACTGTTCGTAGCTTTCGCGCTGAACCTCGATCAGGTTCGGCATCTGCACGACTTCGTGAATGTCACCGAAGATCTTGCGGATGCGGCGCTTGGCCGTGCCGGTCTTGGCCGTGCCGCGCTTCACCGGAAGCTTTGCGTCGTCGTTCGCGCTCTTGGTCGCCATAGTCGAGAGAACCTCTTTCGCCGTGTCGCACGGGCGATAGAGCATGCGCCCTCGCCCGCGCGGGATTTGAATTGTCGCTGCACGAGGGAACTGGCCGGGGACGCGGGCGGAGCGCTCGGCACGCGAAGGTAGCGCATGCCGATGGGGTATGTCCGCCGCGATTGTCCTGACCCGCCGCTTCCTTCCCTGGCCCGAATCTCGCGCGTGATTCGGCCTTGCTCGAAGCTGGCGTGAGCGCGGCATGTAGGAATACGGGCGCCGAATGTCAAAGCCGCAGAAGTTTTTTCGTTTGTCGATCAGTGTCTTATCGTTTTTCGATATTTATCGATTGACGATAACCCGAATCGCCATTATTGAATATCGATATCGAACACAAAGGAGATCGATAAATGACCGATACGTTCAAGCACATCGCCGCGGCTCTCGCCGCAGTCATCATTGCCGGCAGCAGCCTGACCGCCGTAGTCACCGTGCCGCCTGCCGACGAAGCCGCCGTCGCAACGGTCGCGGCAACGGAACTGGCCTGAAACACCATACCGACAGGGGAGAAATACCATGGGCAAGACGCTTAACGACCCGCTGCTGCTGATCGGCAAGATCTTTGCCATCCTCGCACAGGCTGTGATGGCAATCGGCGGGATCGCGCTCGCCCTTGCCATCCCGGCCCTGCTGATCGCGCAGGGGCCGATCGCGGCCGAGCTGGCCAAGGAGGCCCCGCATGTCGATCTGCCGTTCCCGGGCATGTGGATCGTGGCTGTCATGGCGATCGGCCTGGCCATCCTCGCCATGCTGTTCGTCTTCTTCGGCAAGCTGCGCCAGATCATCGGCACGGTGGGCGAAGGCGACCCGTTCCAGCCCGCCAATGCCCGCCGGCTGAGCCTGATGGCCTGGCTGATGCTGGGCACGCAGCTCACCATCATCCCGGCAGCCGCAATCGGCCTGCAGATCGCCCGCTATGCCGAAGCCTTCGGCGACGACGTCAACGACATGAGCTTCAGCATCGATGGCGGCTTCGACTTCACCGGCCTGCTGCTGGTGGTCATCCTGTTCATCCTCGCCCGCGTGTTCCGCCACGGTGCCGCGATGCGTGAAGACCTCGAAGGGACCGTGTGATGCCCCCCAATACAGATACGATCGAAGGCAGTCGCATCATGGTCAAGCTGGACGACCTTCTGCACGAGAGGCGCATGACGCTGACCGAACTGGCCGAGCGGGTGGGCATGACGCTCGCCAACCTCTCGATCCTCAAGACCGGCAAGGCCAAGGCGATCCGTTTCTCCACCCTCGAAGCGATCTGCCGCGAACTCGAATGCCAGCCGGGCGATCTGCTGGGCTATGAAGACAAGTGAGCTAGGAAAGCCCTCCGCATTTGCGTAGGGACGCCGGCAGCGACCCATCGGGGTCGCATCAGCAACGGGAATACGACCAATGAAGAAGATCATCGCAACCGCCACCGTCGCCGCCTTCGCGCTTTCGCTCGCCGCGTGCGACGGTGCCGCAGAAGAAGCTGGCGAAGATGCCGACGACATCACCGAAGCGCAGGGCGAAGTGCTCGACGCCGAAGCCGGCGTGACCGAAGCCGAAGCCGATCTGGCCGAGGAACAGGGCAACGAAGCCGAAGCCGAAGCTCTCGAAGAAGAAGCCGAGCAGCAGGAAGAAGCCGCCGACGAGATGTGATCGCGCAAGCGAATCATTGACACACGTCTGGAAATGCTTAGTGCCCCGCCCCCATCCGGCGGGGCGCTTTGCGTTTGGCCGGATATCCGTCCGAGACAGTTGGTGACCGGAATCTGCCGGTCTTAATTTCCAGCCTAGACGGGGAAACGAGATTTTCGCGGACAGGGCACTTCGGTGCGCCCCCGCAATCCGCATCCGTTTCGCGGATGCCCTCCTTCCCTAGTCAAGCGGACCCATGGCCTCGCAGTTTGCGCTGCGCGGTCGAATGTGAGCCGGTCGTGTGCGTGCAAGCGTGCCCGGCCATAGTGAAGGAGTAAGGCATGGATCGTTCGCAAAAGTCCGAGTCGGTCGCCCAGCTCAACGCGGTCTTCAACGAGGTCGGCGTGGTGGTTGTCACCCGCAACCTCGGCCTGTCGGTGGCCCAGTCCACCGATCTGCGCTCGAAGATGCGTGAAGCCGGTGCGTCCTACAAGGTCGCGAAGAACCGTCTCGCCATTCTCGCCCTGAAAGACACGCCGTATGTGGGCCTGGAGGAATACCTCTCCGGCCCGACGGCCCTCGCCTATTCGGAAGATCCGGTGGCGGCGGCCAAGGCGGCAGTGGACTTCGCCAAGGATGTCGACAAGCTCGAGATCGTCGGTGGGTCGATGGGCGGTCAGCTGCTCGACGAAGCAGGGGTTCGGGCACTCGCCTCGATGCCCAGCCTCGACGAACTGCGTGGCACGATCGTGGGCCTCGTCAACGCCCCGGCGACCAAGATCGCCCGGGTCGTCAACGAACCTGCGGGCAAGCTGGCGCGCGTCTTCGGTGCCTATGGCGCCAAGGAAGCGGCATAAGAGCGGTTTTTTCCAGTCAATCTGAAATCAATCCGCGGGGCATGGCGATGCCTCCCCGCACGCAAACGGAGTAAAGTAACATGGCCGATATCAAGGCTCTCGTAGAAGAACTGAGCAAGCTGACCGTTCTCGAAGCGGCTGAACTCGCCAAGGCGCTGGAAGAAGAGTGGGGCGTGAGCGCCGCTGCAGCGGTTGCGGTCGCCGGTCCGGCGGGCGGTGGCGGCGATGCCGCTCCGGCCGAAGAGAAGGACGAATTCGACGTCATCCTCACCGGCGACGGCGGCAAGAAGATCCAGGTCATCAAGGAAGTCCGCGCCATCACCGGCCTGGGCCTCACCGAAGCCAAGGGTCTCGTCGAAGGCGCGCCCAAGCCGCTCAAGGAAGGCGTCAACAAGGCCGAAGCCGAAGAGATCAAGAGCAAGATCGAAGCCGCTGGCGGCACGGTCGAACTCAAGTAACGCGAGACCTGGGTCGCGCGCGAGCGCGGCCCTTGGTCGCAGCGTTATCCCGGACCCGATCCGGGATCTCGAGCGAGACAAAAGGGGCGGTGCCAACGATGGCGCCGCCCTTTTTCGTGGGCGTCAGCGTCCGCGCCCGCGCAGGATATTCCGCTCCTTGCCCGCGTGCAGATCGCCCGCCTCGATCTGCGCATCGAGCCGCGCCATGTCGTTCTCGCGGTAACGGCGCTCCAGCTGGTAGATTTCGGCTTCGTCGGTATCGAGATGGTCGAGCGCGGCGCGGCCCATGGCGATCGCGGACTCGCGCAGCTCGCGCACCTGAAAGGCGATGTCCGCCCCCGCCAGCTTCATGACGTGCCGCCGGTCGAAGGTGCGCACGAACAGCGCGGCATCGGGGAAGGCCTCGCGCACCGAGGCGAGGAACTCCGCCTCCGGCTGGTCCCCGTCGATGCAGAAGCAGATCAGCTCCGCCTCGCGCGCACCGGCCTGGCGCAGCATGTCGAGCCGCAGGCCGTCGCCGAAGAAGACCTTGATGCCGAACTCCTCGGCGGTGTCGATCTGGTCCACCTTTCGGTCGATCATCGTCACGTCGAGCCCCGCGGTGGCGAGCATCTGCGCCACGGTTTGCCCGAAGCGGCCGAAGCCGATCACCAGCGCCTGCGCGGTCTCGCCATCGGGCCCGGCGCGTTCCTCGTCCGCGCCTCGGGCAGGGCGGCGCAGGCGCCGGGTCGCCATCATCAGGAAGGGCGTGGTCGCCATCGAAAGGGTGACGATGGCGGTGAACAGGCTCGCGGTTTCGGCGTCGATCACGCCACCGCGCTGGCCTTGCGTGAACAGCACGAAGCCGAATTCGCCGCCCTGGCTGAGCAACAGGCCCAGCGCCAGCGCGCTGCGCCACGGCAGCTTCACCAGCATTCCCAATCCGGTGATGATCGCGGTCTTGGTCGCTACCAGCAGCGCCGCCATGCCGAGCACGAACATCGGTTGCGCGGCGATGGCTTCGAGATCCAGCATCATGCCGACCGAGACGAAGAACAGCCCCAGCAGGATCGAACGGAAGGGCTCGATATCCGCCTCCAGCTCGTGCCGGTAGGGGGTGTCCGCCAGCATCACGCCCGCGATGAAGGCGCCGAGCGCGGTCGACAGGCCGATCGCCTGCATCAGGGCGGCAGAGGCGACCACCGCGAACAGCGCGGCGACGACGAACATCTCTCGCTCGCCCAGCCGTCCGATCAGGCGGAACAGCGGCCGCAGCAGGAAGCGCCCCGCAAGCACGAGGCCCACGGTGGCGCCGATCGCCACCGGAAGCTGGAGCCAGCCCAGCCCCGCTTCCTCGCCCGCACCTTGCGCACCCAGCGCGCCGACAATGGCCAGCAGCGGAATGATCGAGAGATCCTGGAACAGCAGGATCGAGAAGGCGCGCTCGCCCACCGGCGTCCGCAGATTGCCGCCCGATTGCAGCATCGGCAGCACCTGCGCGGTGGAGGAGAGGCCGAGCGACAGGCCCACCGCCAGCGCGGTGGCCATTGGATAGCTGGTCGAAAGCCAGATCACACCGGCCAGCGCCAACCCGCATAGCACGACCTGCGTCAGCCCCATCCCGAAAATCGCGGCGCGCAGCCGCCACAAGCGGCTCGGTGCCAGTTCCAGTCCGACGACGAACAGCAGCATCACGATGCCCAGCTCGCCGAAGCTGAGCGTTTCCTCACCGCTGCCTGCCAGCCCCAGCACCTGCGGGCCGACCAGCGCGCCCGCGACGAGATAGCCCAGCGTTGCGCCCAGCCCCAGCTTGCGGAACAGGATCACGAACAGCAGCGCGGCGGCGAGCAGCACCACACCGCTTTCGAGCGCGACATGCCCCGAATGGGCTGCTGCTTCACCGTGTTCCATGTGCTTCCCCGGTATCAGTGCCGACGGCAAATGCCATGGAGCGGCAAAGCGGCCTAGGCAAGCGGCGCGAAGGCCCATATTCGGGCCGGCTTTTCATGGCCGACACAACCCATCTTTCCGGAGCCCAGTCGCTCCCGCCCACTCCCTGGCGCGCAGAGATTGCCGCCACGCTCCGGCTCAGCTGGCCGCTGGCGCTCGCCAACCTGCTGCAAATGCTGACCTATGCGATCGACGTGATGTTCATCGCGCGGCTGGGCGAGCAATCGCTGGCGGCCTCGGCGCTTGCCGTGTCGGTATTCGGCCTGATCGTGTGGGCACTCTCCGGCCTGACCGGCGCGGTCGCCCCGGTGATCTCCGCCGCGCTCGGTTCGCGCGCGCCTGCCTTGCGCCCCGTCCGCCGGGCGACGCGCATGGCGCTGTGGCTGGCGATCCTGAGCGGCGCAGGCGGCATGCTTCTGTGCCTCGGGTTCGAGCAGTTCGCGCTGCTGACCGGGCAGCAGCCCGCTCTCGCCGCGCTTGGCCAGAGCTACATGCTGGTGCTGGTCTGGTCGGTCATCCCCTTCGTGGTGAACAACGTGCTGCGCAATTTCGTCTCCGCGCTCGACCGGCCGGTTTTCGCAACCGCGATCACCGCGCTCGGCATCGGGATCAACGCGGCGGGCAATTACGCCTTCATCTTCGGCAACTGGGGCGCGCCCGCGCTGGGCCTGCCCGGTGCGGCGGTGGCCACATTGCTGACCTCGCTGTTCACGACCCTCGCCTATGTCGTTGCGATCCGGCTCGATCCGCGCCTCCACCGCTACCATGTCTTCGGGCGCTGCTGGGTGCCCGACTGGGCGGTGTTCGCGCAGATCGTGCGGGTCGGCACGCCCATCGCGCTGATGATCTGCGCCGAGGCGGGCGTGTTCGGTGCCGCCGCCTTTCTGATGGGCAATATCGGCGCGGCCCAGCTCGCCGCGCACACGCTCGCGCTGCAAATCGCCGCGCTGGCCTTCCAGGTGCCTTTCGGGGTGGGCCAGGCGACCACCATCCGGGTCGGCTATTTCTACGGCGCGCGCGACCCGCAGGGGATGACGCGCGCGGGCTGGACCGGGATCGGCATCGCGCTTGCGTTCATGAGCGTCACCGCATCGGCCATGGTGCTCGTCCCCAAGCCCCTGCTGGCGATCTATATCGACCCTTGGGCGGCGGCGAACGCGACGCTGGTGCTGTTTGCCACCCGCTACCTGCTGATCGCGGCGGCCTTCCAGCTGGTCGACGGGGTGCAGGCGGTCGCCGCAGGCGCGCTGCGGGGCCTGCAGGACACGCGCGTTCCGATGTGGATCGCGGTGTTCTCCTACTGGGTGCCGGGCTTCGGCCTTTCGCTGGCGCTGGGTTTCGCAACCGCGCTGGCGGGGATCGGCGTGTGGATCGGCCTTGCAACCGGGCTCGCCTTCGCCGCCGTCCTGCTCACCTGGCGCTGGGCGCGGCGCGAGGCGCTGGGCCTCACGCATATCCAGCCGGGCGAGGACGCGATCAGGCCGCCTTTTTCGTAACCTCGCGGGTCGTGATCTCGCGCTGCGGGTAGGGAATCGTGATCCCCGCCTCGTCGAACTTCGCCTTGGCCGCTTCGGTCAGGTCCCAGGTCAGCGGCATGTAGTCGCTCGTCGCGCACCACACGCGCAGGCCGATGCCGACCGAGGAATCGTCGAGCGAGGCGACGAAAGCCTGCGGGGCGGGATCGTCCAGCACGCGCTCGTCCGCCTCGGCCAGCGCGAGCAGCGCCTCGCGCGCTTCCTTCATGCTGTCGTCGTAGCCGATGCCCACGATCAGCTCGATCCGGCGGGTGGGATGGCGGTTGAGGTTGACGATCGGCTGGTTCCAAAGCTCCGCATTGGGGACCATCACGAACAGCCCGTCGAACTGCTTGAGCTCGGTCGTGAACAGCCCGATCCGCTGGACCACGGCGGTGAACCTGTCGACCGTGATCGCTTCGCCGACCACGAAAGGCCGCTGCACCAGGATCATCACCCCCGAGGCGACGTTGCTGAGCGTGCCCTGCAGGGCAAGGCCGATCGCGAGCGCCATGCCGCCCAGCGCGGCAATGATGCTGGTGGTTTCGACCCCGAACTGGCTGAGCACGGTGACGAGCACCACCGCCCACAGCGCATACTTGACCAGATTGGACAGGAAATTGGCGACCGTCGGCTCGAACTTGGAGGACCTGGCCAGGGCCCGTTCGGCCCAGCGCGAGAGCACGCCCGCGATCAGCAGGCCGATCACCAGCACCGCAAAGGCCCCTATGATCTGCATGATATTCGCTTCCAGCCAGGCGACGATGCTCGCCACGAAGCTGAGATCGACGCCGGAGTTTGCAGCGGAAGATGTTTCGGGGGTTTGAGAAGCCATGCCGGTCCTATTAACTGCGGTCTGGAAACGGATGCGGGGCCGCACCCAACGGGGCTACGCGCGAGACACCCGAGCCGGTCCCGCGGATGCGCTTTGCACGCCCCCTCTGCCGAAATTTTTTTATCGATGCCACCGCTTGACGCCTGAACCGCGGCTGCACATATCGCGCCCGCTGGCACTCTTCGTGTGAGAGTGCCAACAGAAGTTCATCACCCTAGCAAGAGGTATCAAGCATGGCATTTCGTCCGCTGCACGACCGTGTTCTGGTCCGTCGCATCGAAGCCGAGGAAAAGACCGCCGGCGGCATC
>MDTG01221847.1_pt1 | contig 10389 bp, 12 predicted proteins | sample 811421 | NCBI WGS metagenome assembly MDTG01 (sample SAMN05326645, study PRJNA326480) | marine metagenome | isolation source: seawater | place: Pacific Ocean: South East | collected 2011
GCTAAATAGCTCATTTCAATATTGTTTGTATAAACAAAAAAATTAAATACAAGTTAGGATTGAATACCACTCTAAATATTTCGAATTAAATAATGTTGATAACTGCAAATAATATATTGTTTATTAGTGTTTTTTATCAGTATATTGTGTTTATATATTTTCTAAATACATTATATAGTAAATTATGAGCTGGACCGAAGAAAAAGTCAATAAACTGAAAGAGCTTTGGGGAAAAGGAAACACTGCAAGCCAAATTGCAGAAATAATTGGTGGTATTACCCGAAATGCTGTAATTGGTAAAGCCCATAGACTTAATCTCTCAGCAAAAATTAAAACTAGATCGGCTTCAACCAAAGAAAACTACAACCATATAGCTGAACATGGGAACAATAAAATTAAGAGAGGAAGAAGAAGTAAGTTTAAATCATTAATTATTGAAAAAGATTTTGAACCTGAAAATCCAAAACAACTAGAGGAGCTAGACGAAAATTCTTGCAAATGGCCAATTGGTCATCCGGATGAGAAATCATTCTATTTTTGTGGAAGATCGTCATTGAAAGACTTTTCTTATTGTAAGCTTCACTTACTTTACGCTTATCAACCAAAAGGTAAAAAAGAAGACTTGGTTGAAAAAGATGAAATTCCAGAATTTATCGGAAAAAAAATAAAATCTGCCTAACAAAATTCACTTTCAAACATTCTTTTTTCTTGAATATTCACCACCTTCCGTCCACATATAGGAATATTTCTTAATTTCCTTACTAAAAATTTTTTTAGCGGGTAAACCAATATCAAAATTAGTTTTATACTTGCCAGAGACAACATTATCATACTTAAGTAAATTTAGCTGATCAACAGTTAATAAAGGATTAGGCAATAGCTGGAAAAAATTTGCAGTTATTTTCGCTAATGGTAATGGAAATGGTATCAAAAGTCTTTTTTTATTTATCGAGTTAAGTAAAATAATTAATATTTCTTTAAAAGATAAAACCTCGGGCCCAATGCACTCAATTACACTCGAATTTACTTTATTTGAAATTACAAAACTAATAATATCAGTTAAATCTGTGCAGTGAATGGGTGTAAACTTTGTTTTTCCATGATAATAGAGTGGAAATATTGGTAATCTACTTAATAAAGTCATTAAATTACAGCTGAAATTATCTGACGATGAATAAACTATTGAAGGTCTTAAAATTGTTGTCCTAGGAAATATCTTCAAAATATTTTGTTCACCGTCTAATTTACTTTGAGCATAATTAGAGTCTAGTGCTTCATTAATACCTAATGCAGAGATATGGATAAATTGCTTTAGTTTATATTCTTTACAAAGTTTGGCTAAAAGTGAGGGAAAAACAGAATGAATATTTTTAAATGTGTTTCCATTTTTTTTTTCAAAAAGAATGCCTATAAGATTAATACAAATATCAGCTGACTCGAAAAGTTTTCTTATTTTAGGTTCATCATAAATACTACACTCCTTTATTTCAATATAACCCGCGTTACCTTGAGTTTTAATTATATGACCTTTTTGGTGAATATTTCTTGTAACTACAGTAACAGTGTAGTTATTTTGAGTTAACTTCCTTACAAGATGAGTGCCAATTTGACCAGTGCCTCCCCATATCAGAATTTTTTTCATATTAATAATCAAAAAATAGACATTATTGTTTAGTCTTATATATATATAAATATATATGAGTAATATCAAAGTTTTTGAAAATGATTTACCTGAAGATTTAGATTTATCAAATGAAAAATTTATTGGCCTAGATAATGAAGCTTTGGGGTTGGTACTGGGGAGAGACCCTCTAACCTTAGTTCAATTAGGACTCGAGTCAAAAAAATTTTACTTAATAAAACTCAATAGGGAGACCTACTATGCACCTAATTTAGTAAGAGCTTTATCTAATGAGAACACTCAATATATCATGCATTATGCAAGACAAGACCTATTGTGGCTAAAATATCATCTCAATGTTGAGCCAAAAAATATTTTTTGTACAAAAGTTGCATCAAAAATAGCAAGAACTGCAAGCTCATACCACGGTTACAAAGATCTTGTTAAAGAATTGTGTGGAAAAGATGTTTCAAAAAAAGAACAACAAAGTGACTGGGGTGATCCAAATCTTTCCGAAAAACAAATTAAATATGCTGCTTCTGATACAGAGCATTTATTTGAGATAAAAAATAAATTGATTAAAATGTTAGAAAGAGAAAAAAGAATAGACTTATTTAAGAAGTCTATGGAAGTAATACCTATTTTGGTTGACATGGAAATAGCTGGATACAAACTATCAACTTTTGAACACTAATAATGAAAAAAAATTATATCAAAACTGCAAAAGATGTTATTGACCTGGAAATCTCTGGATTGGTTAAATTAAAGAAAAGTTTAAATAATTCATTTAATGAAGCTGTAATGGAGATTGCAAAATGTCAATCTAAAGTAATTCTTTGTGGTGTCGGAAAAAGCGGATTAATAGCAAATAAAATCGCAGCAACTTTTTCATCTGTGGGAACTCCAGCTTTTTTTTTATCAGCAAGTAATTCATCTCATGGAGATCTTGGCAGTATAACCAAAAAAGATATTTTGATTCTAATTAGTTATTCTGGTGAAACTAATGAATTAAGAAATATAATTCAATATGCCAACAGAAATAAAGTTTTATTAATTGGAATTGTGTCTAAAAAAGATTCAATCTTATATAAAGCATCGGACATTAAATTATTGACACCTCAAGTAAAAGAATCGGGTGGGATCGTCCCAACTTCGAGTACTTCGGTTCAATTAGCACTAGGCGATGCTTTAGCTATATCTTTGATGAAACAAAAAAAATTTAATAAACTTGACTTCAAAAAACTTCATCCTGCAGGAACCTTAGGAGCAAAATTAAAAACTGTAGAAGATATAATGTTAACCGGAAAGCGGATACCTTTTGTAAATGAGGACTTGAAAATGAAAAAAGCCCTTAAAATATTAAGTGATAAAAAACTAGGTATTTTAATTGTGCAAAATAAAAAAAAACAAACTACTGGAATAGTTACAGATGGTCAAATTAGAAGATTTAACCAAAAAAATCCAAACTTGTATTCTGCTAAGGTTAATAAGGTAATGACAAAAAATCCAATAAGTGTCGAGAAAAATGATCTAGCTGCGAAAGCGTTATCAATAATGAATAGTAGAAAAATTACGTCTTTATGTGTTTTTGATAAAAAGAATAAAAGCAAAACCATTGGAGTACTTCATGTGCACACAATCCTGCAATCCAATATATCTTAAATGTTAAATAGTTTAATGCTAAGAGTTTTATTTACAATTTTTACTTTAATTTTGATTTTTTTTTTTGGTATTAAATTCTTTCAAGAAGAGAAAGAAATTTCTGTGGAGGAAAAAATTACTTTTGAAAACGAAGATACGACAACAAATGTAATAAAAGATGTAAGTTACAGATCAAAAGATATCAAGGGTAATGTGTACATTTTAAATGCATCTGAAGGACGAATAGATTTAACTAATAGTAAGATAATATTTCTTACAGATGTTGAGTCTAAAATAATCATGACGAGTGGAGAAGTCATAGACATTCAATCTGATTATGGAAAATATAATATTGACAACAATGACACTATTTTTTCTAGAAATGTATTCATTGATTACACCGATAATAAAATTAGGGGAAATTATGTAGATTTTTCTTTAAAGAGAAATTCGTTGATAATTTCGAAAAATGTAGTTTATTCTAACAAAAAGAGTTTGCTTACAGCTGACGTTGTTGAGATTGACATCATAACTAAAAACGCAAAGATTTTTATGTACGAAAAAGAGAAAAAAGTTAAAATAAAATCAAATTAAAACCATGGGAATAATTAAAAAATTTAGGATTAAGTCATTCAAGAGTACAAGCACGATAATCGAATTCAAGAATATTTCTTTGTCTTACGGAAACAGACTAATATTAGATAATATCAACTTTAAAATAAATGAGGGGCAGATTTTTGGAATGCTAGGACCAAACGGTGTCGGTAAATCAACTATTTTTAATCTTATAACAGGATTAATATCACCCAAATTTGGTAAAATTTTCATTAATGGTCACGATGCTACAAAATTCCCGATTTATTTAAGAACTAAACAATTCAAAGTTGGATATGTTCCTCAATATGGAGGCTATTTTAATGATTTATCCTTACACGATAATTTAAAAGCAATTAGTGAAATAATAATTGCAGACAAAAACCTTAGAACTCAAAGAATAAATTATGTTGTGTCAAAATTTGAGTTAGACAGTCTAAAAGAGATTAAAGCCAAACACCTTTCTGGTGGTCAAAAAAGAAAATTAGTTCTTGCATTAGCTTTATTAAGCGAACCAAAAGTCCTTCTTTTAGATGAACCATTTGCAGCTTTAGATGTTCTAACAATCAAAATGCTTCAAGAAATAATTGTGAATCTGCAGCAAGAAAGTCGCATTACAATTTGCATTTGCGATCACCAAGCTAGGGATTTGCTTGCATGTGTAGATGTTGCTATGATTTTAAGTAATTGTAAAATTATAGCTCAAGATACACCCTCTAATTTAGTGAAAAATATTAATGCTCAAAATGCATATTTTGGTGATAGTTTTCAAATAAACTGATCAAAATGCCAGATCATATAATAATAAAAAAAAAAATATCTAATTTTAAAAAAAAAATTTTTGTAAGCGGTGATAAAAGCATAAGTATTAGATGGGTTTTATTTGCATCAGTAGCATCAGGTGTTTCAAAAGCTAAAAATTTATTAATATCCGAAGATGTATTGGCAGCAATTAAAATTATCAAAAAATTTGGAATAAAAGTCGTCAAAAAAAAAAATTTTTTTACAATTTATGGGAAAGGAATTAATGGATATAGATACAAAAACAATACAGTTATTAATGCTGAAAATTCAGCAACTTTAGGTAGATTAATTCTTGGTCTAATAATTAATTGTAACAAAACAATTAAATTGATTGGTGACAAAAGTTTATCAAGAAGAGATTTTAAAAGAGTAGCTTCTCCTTTATCTAAATTTGGAGCAAGATTTAAATTAAAAAAAAATTTTAGCCTTCCACTTACAATCAGAGGCTCAAAAAACTTAAAACCAATTAGATATTTCGAAGCAAAAGGTTCGGCTCAGTGTAAAAGTGCTGTTATGCTTGCAGCAATGAAGGCTAACGGAACGAGCTATATAAAGGCAAAAAAAAGTAGAAACCATACAGAAAAAATGATGAGATATTTGAACTTACCTATTAAAGTCACTGAAAAAAAAAATCATGACTTAATACAAATTAAAAAAGTAAAAAAAGTTAAAAATTTTAATTATATTGTTCCTTCTGATATAAGTTCTAGTGCTTTTTTTTTAGTTCTTACGGCGCTTGCTAATAATTCTGAACTTATAATAAAAAATGTTAATATTAACCCCTCAAGGATTGGGGTTATCACAATTTTAAAAAAAATGGGTATAGCTATATTATTTCAAAATAAAAAAAATTATAAGGGAGAAGAGATTGCGGATATCAAAATTAAAAGTTGTAACTCAATCAAACCAATAAACTGTCCCCCTAGCTTAAATGCAAGTGCTATAGATGAATTTTTGGTTATTTTTTTAATAGCTGCAAAAGCGAACGGGATCTCACATTTTAAAGGGCTAGCTGAATTAAATAAAAAAGAGAGCCCAAGGCTCAAATGGGGTTCAAAAATTTTAAATGAGATTGGTATAAGAAATATTATAACACAAGACTCAATTAAAATTTTTGGTAACCCAAATCTAAAAGTTGATAAAAAGATTATTATTAAGAATTATCTTAAAGACCACAGGGTATTTATGACAAGTGTGGTGGCAGCATTATCATTTGGTGGAATTTGGAAAATACATGATTGTAAAGCTATAAGGACATCTTTTCCTGAATTTTTAAAGGTGATAAATAAATTAAAAAATTAATGAAAAAAAGAAAGAGAATTATTAAGATTGCAATTGACTCACCAGCTGCAGCAGGTGCAGGTACTCAAGCAAAAAAAATTTCGAAGCATTATAATCTATTACATCTTGATACAGGACGATGTTATAGATATATTGCAAATATAAAGATTACAAATCCACTAAATTATAATTATAAGTTTATAAAAGAAAAAGTTAAAAGATTAAAAATTAAAGATTTACAAAGTAAAAAGCTTTTAACCGATGAGGTTGCATCTGTTGCATCAATAATTGCCAAAGATAAAAAAATAAGAAAACTGGTTTATGATTTTCAATTGAATTGTGCCTACAATCCCCCAAAAAAATATAACGGATCATGTTTAGATGGTAGAGACATTACTTACAATATAATACCAGATGCTGATTTTAAATTTTTTATAACAGCTAATATTAAGACTAGAGTAAGTAGAAGATATAAGGAATTAAGATTTTTAAATAAAGATGTAAGTTATAAAGATGTGCTAAAAAGTATCAAAAAACGTGATAAAAATGACTATTCTCGTAAAATTTCACCCCTAAAGAAAACGAAAGATTCAGTATTGATTAACACTACAAATTTAACTAAAAGAGCGTGTTTTTTAAAAATTAAAAAAATTATAGATAAGAAACTAAATTTTAATGGAAATATATAAAGATTTAAATAATCCAGACAATCAGCAATTCGAACAGCTATTAAATAGTCAACTTTCTAAAATGAACATTGAAGAGGGTAAAATAATAGAGGGTAAAGTAAACAAAATTACTGAAAAATATGTTTTTTTACACGTTGATGGTCTCAAATCTGAGCCTGTTTTAGATATTAACGAACTGAAGACTATTGGAATGATTGAAAAAATTAAGATCGGAGAAAAAATATCAGTCTTATTGGAAAAACTAGAAGATAAAATGGGTGAAGTTGTAGTGTCTGCAAGTAAAGCTCAAAAGATAAAAGGATGGGATAAATTAGTTGAAGCTTATGAAAAAAAGGAACCAATTATGGGTAAAATTACCTCTAAGTGTAAGGGAGGGTGTATTGTTGAACATATAGATACAGGCTCTTTAATGTTTTTGCCTGGCTCACAAATTAGCGATAAACCACTTAAAGATATTAGCCATTTAATGAATGAACCACAAAAATTTGCATTAATTAAACTAGATAAGATAAGAGGTAACGCTTGTGTATCTAGAAGAGAAATTATTTCCTCTTTTAAAAAAGAGGATAAAGCAAAAATAATAGACAAATACAAAGTTGGTGACATCATACAAGGAGCGGAGGTTAAGGGTTACAGTACTTTTGGATGTTTTTTTAATGTTAATGGAGAGCTAGATGTATTGGTCCATCTACAAGAGATTTCTTATTCAAGAGTAAACCATCCCGATGAAGTTTTTAATATAGGCGAAAAGCACGACTTAAAAGTAATATCTGTTGATAAAGAAAAGTTACAAGTTGGATGCTCTGTCAAACAAATGTCGCCTGACCCTTTTGAGCATATTGATAATTATCAGCTCAACAAAGTCTACAAAGCTAAGGTAACAAAAATTACTGATTTTGGTGCTTTTTGTGAATTAGAACCTGGTTTGACTACACTTTTACATTCAAGCGAACTGAGTTGGACAAAAAAAAATGTTTCTGCAAAGAAAATGCTAAAAATTGGTGATGAAATCGATTGTATAATTACTGAAATAGATAAAGAAAAAAGAAGAGTCGCGATCTCTCATCGTTTAACACTTGAGAATCCATTTGAAACCTTCAATAAAAAATATCCTGTTGGAACTATTATTAATGGTGAGATAATAAACAAAAATGAATATTCTTTATTTGTAAAAGTCGAAGATATTAACGTTGATACATTCTTACATTGTAATGATTTAACATATTTTAATAATGGAGAAGAAGAACTGAGCAAATATAAAAAAGGTGATAAAATCAAAGTTAAAGTACTAGAAATAAAAGTTGAAGATCAAAAAATCAGGGTGGGTTACAAACAAACGCAAAAAGACCCCTTAGATTGGTTTAGTGATAAAAAGAAAAATCAAACAATTACAGTGAAAATAATTTCAACTGATAATAAAGGTTTAATTGTAAGACCAGAAGGATGTGAAATGGACTTTATAATCAAAAAATCTCAGATAGCAATCAATTCAGCAGATGCTAGACCTACAAGATTCACTGGTGGTGAAAAAGTAGACTGTGCAATTTCTGAAATTGATTTGGATAAACGAAAAATTTCTTTAAGTATGAAACTTTTGGAGGAAATTGAAAAAAAAGAGGCGCTTGAGAAATATGGTTCTGAGGGATCAGGAAAAAATCTTCCTTTTTCATCTTTATCAGATGAATTAAAAAAAAAAGATAAGGAAAAATAGTAAGTATAATTAAAAAAGAAGTGTTAAGTTGGGTGTTGTAAAATCAAAATTCTTAAAACAAATCTCAAAAAGCTTTCCTAACTTTCCCAAAAAAGACATTGAAAAATTTACTAATATTATATTATCTGAATTAAAAAAAGCTCTCAAAAGAGGGGAAAGGGTAGAAATTAGGGGCTGGGGATCTCTTAGCACTCGAAATCAAAAATCATCTATAAGAAGGAATCCCAAAACAGGCGATAAAGTTGCAGTTCCAGCAAAAAGAGTAATTTATTGGAAAATGAGTAAAGAAATGTTTAAAAAGATTAACGATGAAAAAGAGTAAAATATTTATTGCTTGTGATACTACAAAGAAATCAAAAATAATAAAAATTATAAAAAATACTCAAAATAAAAAATTAAAAATAGGTTATAAGTTTGGTTTAGAATTTCTAAACTCAAAAAATGGTAGAAGTTTTTTAAAAAATTTAAAAGATAAAATTACTTTTGCAGATTTAAAACTCCACGATATTCCTAACACATGTAAATCAACAATTAAGGCAATAAAAGATTTAAAAGTTAACTATCTTACAATACATATTAGCTCTGGCTTAGATGCTCTCAAAGCTGCAAAAAAAGTATCAGGTAAAATTAAGTTGATAGGTGTAACAGTTCTCACTTCTTTAGATAACAAGGCGCTGAGAGAAATTGGATTTAACAAAAATGTAAAAGAGTTAGCCCTTCATCAGGCAAGATTGGCAAATAAAGCAAGATTAGATGCTATCGTATGTAGTGCACAGGAGGTAGAAATAGTAAAAAAAATATTTAAAAAAGAAATAATAACTCCGGGGATAAGATTTACAAAAAAAACAAATGATCAAAAAAGGTTTTTGACCCCCAAAAAGGCATATGCGAATGGAGCTGATTGGTTAGTGATAGGTAGAGATATTACAACCGGTAATATCAAAAAAAATACGAAAATATTAATTAATCATTTAAATAAATGATCAAAGGTTTAAAAATTTGTGGGGTTTCAGACTCCAAAACTTTGAATTTTATTTTGAATCATCCTAACCCACCAAATTTTATAGGTTTCATAACAAATTATAAAAAAAGTAGAAGATTTGTTAAATTTAAAAAATTAAAGGAATTAATTAATATTGATAAAAGACAAGTAAATTTCACATCTGTACTTGTAAAACCATCTGATGAAATTTTAGAAAAAATAAAATATTTGAATTTCGACTACTACCAACTTTATGATGTAAACCCCAAAAGGACAAAAGAAATTAAATTAAAATATAAAATCAAAATAATTACAGTAATTACTGTCTCCAAACAAGATGATGTGGATGAATATAAAAATTACTCAAATATTTCTGATATAATTCTATTTGACTCTAAAGGTTACCATAAATCTGAAAGCTTTGATCATAATCTGTTAAATAGCGTATCCAAAGATTTGAATAAAATGATTGCAGGAAATATTCAAATAGATGATATTCCTAGCTTTAAGAATAAAGACTTTATAATCGATCTTAGTGGAGCACTTGAGGATGAGAATGGAAAAAAAGATATTAATAAAATTAATAAATTGTTAAATTTGTCTTCAAAAATATGAAAATAAAAAAAGGTATACCAGTAATTGATCAAGGAAATAAACTTGGTTTTTGGGGGGGTAAATTTGGAGGCAACTTTGTTCCTGAGACTTTAAAAAAACCAATAGAAGATTTAGAAATTTTATTTAATAAACTAAAAAAAGATAGAAAATTTATTACTGAAAGAGATAAGTATTTTAAGAATTGGATCGGAACCCCTACTCGTTTCATAAAATTGGAAAACTTAACAAAACATGTAGGGGGAGCGCAGATTTGGTCCAAGGTTGTGTCCGATGCAAACGGTGGGGCTCATAAAATCTACAATGCTACAGTTCATTGTTTGCTGGCAAAACGCTCTGGTAAGAAAATTATATGTGGAGACACTGGCGCAGGATATGCAGGTAAAATGTTAAGTATGGCAGCAAAAAAATTTGGCTTAAAATGTAAAATTTTTATGGGAGCAAAAGATATTGA
>MDTG01264480.1_pt1 | contig 10389 bp, 10 predicted proteins | sample 811421 | NCBI WGS metagenome assembly MDTG01 (sample SAMN05326645, study PRJNA326480) | marine metagenome | isolation source: seawater | place: Pacific Ocean: South East | collected 2011
CCCAGTTAATTTTAAAGAGAAGGGAACTGGCAAAAGGCACATGGCAAGAACTATGGATTTATTGACTACTGCATCTATTTTGAGTGACGAAGACATTTTACAAGCATACACTGAGGCTTCGAAAAATGGTAAAGCCATTCTAAGTGTATTTGATCATGATTATCGGGACATTGAACAAAGAGTATTAGAATTTCTTTCTAAAGTTATGGAATTTAAAAAAGATTTTAAAAATGTAGAAATAGAGTATATGGCTCCATCTGAAGCAGTAATCCAATTTCTTGATATAAATAAAGAAAAGAAATTACAGTTACAAAGCGTTATGGGCAAGAAACAACTCAGTATCAGGGCAAATAAAGAAATTCATCAAAAGTATCCTTGGGTTGCTCTTCAGGATGAAAATGGCAATATTGAACAGTTAGAAGATGATATAAGGAAGGTTTCCGATCTTGTTTGGGAGGTCCCAATTGATAAGATATATTCATCGCAAAAAATAGGCATAGCTGCGTCGTGTAAAGACGGAGACAGTTCTGTACTTCTTTCAAAAAACTAATCTTAATTGCTTAGCACTATAGAATGATAAGAAAAGGAAAAGAGAAATATACAATCGGCTCATTTATATTTGCCAGAGGTGGCTCTCAAGGTATTAAAAAGAAAAATTTAGCTCTTTTGAGCGGAAAGCCACTAATTGAATACTCTATCAAAGCAGCACAAAGAAATGTATATATAGATGATGTATTTGTTTCTACTGATGAACAAGAGATTGCAGACATTGCTTTGAAACTAGGTGCCAAGGTTCCGTTTATTAGACCCAAAGAGTTGTCTGAAAATGATACACCGGAGTTACTTGCTTGGCAGCACGCATTACTTTTTTTAAAAGAAGAAAAACTTCTACCTGATATTTTTATTTCGCTGCCTTCTACATCTCCCTTAAGGTCTGATGCAGATATATCAAATAGCTTGGAAACATTAGTCAATTCTAGTGCTGAAATATGTCTATCTGTCTCTTTAAGTAGTAGAAATCCTTATTTTAATATGGTTAAAGTTGATAAGGATGGTTATGCGCAGATTTTAATTAAACCTCCTAAAACTATTATTAGACGTCAAGACGCTCCTAACACTTATGACATAACAACTGTGGCATATTCAGGCTGGTCTAAATATATTTTAAATACCAAAAATTTGTTCGATGGCAAGGTGATTACAGTCGAGATACCACAAGAGAGAGCATTAGATATTGATACTCCATATGACCTTAAGCTAGCTGAACTTTTAATTAAAAATTCCTAATTATTTAAATTTTGTTTGCAGGCTTTTATCAGTTTTGGCTATATCTCAATCTAACCCTATTGATTTGAACATGCTTTTTACATCTTTAAAGCCTTTTTCTTTTGCAATTCTGTAAGCTGTTTCAGAAAAAGCTTGGTCTAGTTCACCGGACTGATTTATATTTCCTGTTACGTCAGATTGTTTTTTACAGATAATTAAATATTCATAACCAGTATATGAATTGCTAAGTACATCATCAGTTAATTCAAAATTTAATATTCCAAAATCACCTCTTCTAGGAAAAAGATAAAGGCTTTCTAAATTAAAACCAAAGTGCTCCAAGTTTCCGAGAAATACGTTTAAATTAGTAAATCTATTGGGAAAGTCTTTTAAGTAAGCATTCTTTTCCGCTTTGAAAGCTAAAATATCATCTTCATAGTAATTACTATTTTTTCCTGTTACTAGCAAACTTCCATTATTCTTCAGAACTCTATTGAACTCTTTAAGCCCTTGAGAATGATGGACCACATCGAATGTAGCCCAACAAAATATTAAGTCAAATAAACTATTTCTAAAACCAGTCTCTTCAGCTCTACCTCTCAAGACCTCTATGTATTCTTTTTTTTTCGCTTCTTCAACTGCGTATTCGTCAGGATCAACACCGGAAATGTTCTTAGAGTAATTGTTTAAAACTTCAAACATACGACCAAAGCTACAACCTAAATCCAATATTGAAGCGCTATCCTTTATTGACATTAAATCTAAAAAATACTTTGCTTCATTGTTACCAGCAATAATTGTTCCATCTATAGACTTGTTAATTGTTGAGGCCCAGTATTGAGTATATTCTTTATCAAATTTCAAATTTTTCTCCCTATTACATATATTGTTTGCGACATGGCCTGGTACTCTTCTGTCGATTCACTTTTTATCCAAAGCAATGGCTTGCTAATAAAACGCCATAATGAACTTATTATTTTTTTAACTGTTACTGTTTTGATTTTATAAGATATTAATGCATCTACAAATGTTATTAATGCATAGCCAACCCCTCTTACTGACCCGCTATCAATAATCTCAAATTTATTTTCTAATAATTTATGTAAACCAGGTGTTGTCCATCTGTGAAAATCAAATTCATGATGGCGCAAGCAGGCAGAAGGAACACAAAGATAAAAATATCCTCCTGGACTTAGAATCCTGTAAACCTCTTCAATAACTTTTTGAAAATTATATATATGCTCTAGTACGCTGTTTGATGCAACAAGGTCTACTGAGTTGTTTATTATAGGCACATCTTGTAGGTCAGCAACAATATCCACTGGTCCATAGCTTCCCAAATCAATATTTAAAAAATCTGGGTAGTTATCCTGACCTGAACCTAAATTTATAGCTATTCCTTTAATATTAAACTTTTCTCTAAGTTCACTTATTCTTGGCCCACCAATTTTATCAACATTTATTGGTTTACTATTTTCATTAAAAAGATCAAAGGAAGTCGCTACCTTCTCCCAAGTATTTTGGTTTATAAAGTCATTAACAGAAATTAATTGGCCACTATCGCTGAAAATATAAGAATTCTGACAATCCTTGCAGTTTAATTTTTTGTTTATTTGTTCCCAATCAGATTTTGAGCATTTATTGCATTTAATTATATTGAGGTTTTTTTCTAAAATTTCTTTCATAAATTATTTAGCAAATTAAAAAATTTTGACGCAGTATCTGGTAATCGTCTACAATCCTTTGAGTATATAGCTTTAAAGAAAGAATACATATACTTTAACTTCTTTTTATTTTTACTTAATAATAATTTTATATAGGTCAAGGAAATGTCAGATATACTCGAGCAATTAGTACCAATATTTAGAGATGTATTCGATGATGACGAACTTCTAATTTTTCCTTCAACTTCTGCAATGGATGTTGATGGTTGGGATAGCTTGGCTCAGATTAGGTTAATTGTCTCTATCGAAAAGTTTTTTCAGCTACGGTTCTCCGCTGCTGAAATAGAAGAAATACAAAATGTTGGAGAAATGGCAGACTTAATAAAAAATAAGCAATCAGATGTCCAATAAAGAATTATGGAGCAAATATACTGAAGGTTTGCATATTGAATGGCCTTTTTCTTTCTCCAAGAAAGACTTGCAATTATTTTCCGATTTAAGCAACGACTTCAATCCGATCCATCTCGAAACAGATTTTGCTAAATCTAAAGGTTTTAAGGCTCCATTAGTCCATGGATTGCTTTTATCTAGTCAGATGTCACGTCTGATTGGGCAGGAATTGCCAGACAATAATGCCATTTTAACTAGTATAAAAATGGATTTTATTTTGCCATGTTTCCCAGAAGATAAATTAATTTTTGAAGCAGATTTAACTAATAAATCTGAAGCCACATACTCCCTTGAATTTAAATGTAATATTGAGATGAATGGAGAAACATTATGTCGTGGTATGGTTAGTGCTATATGGAGACCATAGATAGAAAGCTTTACATATTGATTACGGGCGGATCTGGAGGAATAGGATCTGCTTTGTGCAAACTTTTAGCTGCCTCTAATATCAAGCCCATAGTTGGTTTTAATAAAAATGAAAAAGAAGCTAATAATCTTGCCAAAGAATTTGGTGGTTTCTCTCTTAAAATTGATATGACTAGTGACGCCTCTATTGATAAAGCAATACAATATATTTCAGAGCATATAGACGAATCTGATGAGCTTATGGGTGTAGTGTTGGGAGCATCTCCACCGCCAGACATATTTCCTTTTCAACAAATCTCTTCTGAGCATTTATCACATCAATTTCGCGTTAATGTTATTGGAACTCAGTTTCTATTAAAGAGATTAATTAAGAAGTTCTTCCGTAAAAAGAAAATTGGAATAGTGATAGGTGTTTTAACCCAGGCTATTGGCTCGGAAGAACGTCCTCCAGCAACTGGAATGGGTGCTTATGTAGTTGCAAAAGCCGCACTTAATAGTATGTTATCAGTTTGTGCTGCAGAGTATACTTGGCTAAAAGTAGAAACAGTTACTCCAGGCTTTACTAAAACAAAAATGCTTGATGTATTTGATCCAAGATACTTATCAATGCTAGAAGAAAAAAATAAAATAGCATCTCCAGAAGAAGTTGCGCAATCAATTCTAGAAAAGGTTTTATCATGAATAACATATATGAAGATTTATCATGGTTACAAAAACCTCCCCAAGAATTTTCTAAAAGGTTAACCGAGGCTTCAAATGGAAATGATTTACGAGAATTAGCCCAGTTCTCACTGGATGAGAATCAACTTAGACGCTTGTATAAAAAGATAAAAATCTTTCAAAATGAGCAAATTAACCTTTCATCATTGACTCCTATGAGGATTGGAGTTTTGGGTAATGCAACAAATGCATTCGTAGTGCCAGCATTGGTTGGAACTGCATTACGTTATGGCATCTCGTTAGAGATTGTGGAAGCAGATTTTAATCAAATTGCACAAGAAGCTTTTTCCTCAGAATCAGTCTTTATAGGTAAAGATTTAAGTGCTGTATTAGTAGCTATTGATTTTCATGGATTACCTTTATTACCATGTCCTGGTGATATTGATTCAGCTAAAAAAAATATTTCAGATTGTATTGGATATATTAAGTCAGTTATTAAGTCTTTACAGAATAAAACTGATGCGCAGATAATTCTTCAAAATTTAGCTCCATTATCTGAAGAGTTATCTGGAAGTTTTGAACGACGTTTACCTGGAACCCTCTCTTGGTTAATTTCTAATTTAAATAGAGAGTTGGACAGATTAATTTCTGATGAAACTTTTGTATTAGATATCGAAGGACTTTCAGCTAATGTCGGATTAGAAAATTGGCATGATCCTACTTTATGGAATTTAGCAAAATTACCTTTTTCACAAAGGTACATACCTATATATTCTGACTATATTTGCCGAATCTTGGCAGCTAGGATAGGGAAAAGCCGTCGTTGCCTCATTCTAGATCTAGACAATACCCTTTGGGGAGGTGTTATAGGCGATGATGGACTTGAAGGCATCTTAATTGGTAATGGAGATCCAACTGCAGAGGCCCATTTGCATCTACAACGTACAGTTTTAGAATTGCGTGATCGAGGTGTTGTCCTTGCTGTTTCTTCCAAAAACGAAGATACAATTGCTCGAAAGCCATTCAAAGAGCATCCTGATATGCTTTTAAGCGAAGAACATATTGCAGTATTCCAAGCTAACTGGACTGACAAGGCATCTAACATTAAGGCAATTGCTGAAACACTTTCCTTGGGTTTAGAGAGTATGGTTTTTCTAGATGATAATCCAGCGGAACGAACCCTTGTTCGTCGAGAATTACCTGAAGTGGCGGTACCAGAATTACCTGAAGACCCTGCTTTATATGCAAGAACTCTTATTGCTGCAGGATATTTTGAAGCAATTACCTTTTCTGAAGAAGACCATAATCGGGCTGATTTTTATCAAGACAATGCTAAAAGAGCTGAAATTTTAAATCAATCTACTGACATGGATGGATATTTAAAATCTCTAGATATGGAAATAACCTTCTCACCATTTGATGCAATTGGTAGAACTCGTATCACTCAACTAATTAGTAAATCTAACCAATTTAATCTAACTACCAAGAGATATTCCGAGTTAGAAGTAAAAGATTTTGAAGAAGATCAAGGTTTTTATACCAGACAAATACGGTTAAGTGATGCTCTTGGCGATAACGGAATGATTAGCGTTATTATATGTAAGAAAGATACGCAAGATTGGGAAATTGATACTTGGTTAATGAGTTGTCGTGTTTTAGGTCGAAGAGTTGAAATAGCAGCTTTACAAGATATTATTTTAAACGCTAAAGATAATGGAGTAACTAAATTAATTGGCATTTATAATCCAACTGACCGTAATATAATTGTAAAAGATCATTATAAAGATTTAGGTTTTTATAAGACTTCTGGCAATTTACCAAATGAAAGATGGGAGTTAGATCTAGAAAGTTACAAGTTTCAAGAAGTTCCCATGCGTTATAAATGAATAACCTAATCAGGATATTCAAATCAACTATATGAAAAACAATAACTATATCTCTATTGCAAGAATAGAAGATACTGATGAGTTAATGCAATTTATAGATAATGAATGGAAAAAAAATCACATTCTAGGAATTAATAAAGATTATTTCTTATATGAATATGGAAATGAGAAGTTACTAAATTTTGTTATTTCCAAAAATAAAAATAACACCATTAATGGAATGCTAGGATTTTTGAGATCTTCCGCAGAAAAAAATACAACGGTTTGGACAACCATGTGGAAAGTCTCAGAATCAGCTCATTCACCAATGCTTGGTATTCGTTTATTAAACTATTTACGTGAACAAGGTTACAAGTCAGTAATGTCAAGTGGAATTAATAAAGAAACAGAAGAAATTTATAAGTATTTAGGATTTGAAGTTGGTCTTTTAAAGCAGTATTTCATTTTAAATAAAAAAATAGAACAATATAGAATAGCAGCTGTTCCAGATAATATTCATGATAAGTCTTTAACCCCAAGTAAAGATGAAAGTTTAGTTTTTAAGCAAATTGAATTGAATGATATAAAAGAGAGCTTTAATTTTAATGATTACCTCAATAGGATCCCTTATAAAGATCTTGCTTATTTTAAGAAGAGATTTTTTGAACATCCTATTTACTCATACAATGTTTATGGAATTTTTGATGACAGTTCCTTGTTATCTTTTATAGTTGTTAGGATTATTAACTCACAAAAATCTTCATGCATGAGAATTGTTGATTTTTATGGGCAAGAAAAAATGCTTACATCCTTAACTTGGCATTTATTAGAAATTATGACTTCAAACAAACATGAATATATAGATATGTATTCTTTAGGATTAAGTAAAAAGATCTTATTGCAGTCAGGTTTTATTGATATTGACGATGACAAAAACGCTATTATTATCCCCAACCATTTTGAACCATTTATTCAATCAAATATAAGTATAAGATATTTTACTGACGCTAAAGAATTAGGTAATTTAAGAATATACAAAGCAGATGGAGATCAAGATAGACCTAGTATTATCAATGTTGGAAATTAGCTCTCCTAATTTAAAGTTTTTCTATAAAGTTTTTAAAAATCTAAAATCTTTTGCTGAGCTCTTGTAAATAAGAACTCATTCCTGTAACTTCTGCGCTTATAAAACCCAGCTACAATTTTTAATTAAGAAATATAGATGTCGAAGAAAACAGAAAACAAAGAATTGACTTCAAAGAATGAAGAAGAAGAAAGTTCTTTATCAACCCTCAGGAAATTCCATCTTGACCACATTGAAAAATTTGGTGTTTATTGGAATACTCATTCTTTAGTAACTATCCAAAGGCAAACTTTAAGCCGCATTATTTATTACGACAAACTTTACAGAGAAATTGTTGGGATCCCGGGAGTTATATTAGAATTTGGAGTTCAATGGGGTGCAACATTGTCTCAGTTAATTGCTTTAAGAGGCATATATGAACCTTATAATTATTCACGTCATATCTATGGATTTGATACTTTTGAAGGTTTTGTAAATACATCGCAAGATAAAGATGGAAAGCACCTATCTGATGGTGATTATGAAGTTTACAAAGGTTACGAGGATGAACTAGAGAAGGTGCTTCTTCTTCATGAATCAATGTGTCCTTTATCTCATAAGAAAAAGTTCGACCTTATCAAAGGTGATGCTTCGATAACATCTCGAGAATGGATTGAAAATCATCCTCAAGCAATTGTTTCAATGGTTATTTTTGATATGGATCTATACAAGCCCACAAAGGATGTATTAGAAATAATTCTACCAAGACTAACCAAAGGAAGTATATTAGTCTTTGACGAACTTAATGATCCCAATTTCCCAGGCGAGACAGAAGCTTTAGATGAAGTTCTTAGCTTAAATAAAATTAAATTAAATCACTTTTCGCACCAGCCAAATTGCGCATGGGCTGTATGGGGCGAGTAGATCTTAATAAGAAGGAAAGGTGGGCTAAATTAACCATTGTTATGTACCATTATGTGAGACCTATCAAAGACTCTCACTACCCAGGAATTAAAGGACTTGAGCTCACTGGTTTTCAGAGGCAGTTAGACTTTTTATCCAATAATTATTCTTTTATAACCGCAGAACAGCTAATTTCATATGCCCATGGCAAAGAGGACTTACCCGCTAATGCCTGTTTCTTAACTTTTGATGACGGCTATAAAGATCATATTGAATATGTTATGCCTGAGCTGCTATCTCGCAACATACAAGGATCTTTTTTCCCACCAGCCTTTGCTGTAGAGAGAAGAGAAATGTTAGATGTTAATGCAATCCATTTTATTTTAGCCTCAACAAAAGATATTAAAACTTTAATTAATGAACTTAATCAAGCTTGCCTTACGCTAGGACTATCAAAACCTGAATTATTATCACTTCAGAGAAATATTGAAGTTGCAAGTAGATACGACCCGCCTGAAATAATATATTTTAAGAGAATGTTGCAACACGCTTTACCAAAGGAAATCAGCTCCGTCGTAACAGCTGACCTTTTTAAAAAATATGTTGGTAAATCCCAGGTCGAATTTTCAGAAGAGTTATATATGTCTATTTCTGATATAAAGAATCTTATAAATAATGGCATGTATGTTGGTAGTCATGGATGTCGACATGTTTGGTTAAATAAAGAGACAAGCTTAGGTCAATTCGAAGAAATTAATCAGTCACTAGATTTTCTAAAAAAAGTCGGTGCACCCTCAAAAGACTGGATTATGTGTTATCCATATGGTGGGTATAATGCAGAAACCTTAAATATCTTAAAAATAAATAAATGTGCGGTAGGGTTAACCACAGAAGTAGGTCTCGCAAGTCTTGACAGATCTAAAATGTTGGAGCTTAGCAGGTTTGATACCAATGACTTCCCCCAATAATCAAAGCCTTTAAATTAAATTTTTTTTGATATCTCCTCCATCGCATTCTTAATGTTATGACTACAGTTTTTCTTGAAAAGCTTGTGAGGATCAATTTTATCTTTAGGTAATTCACTTTTTTCTATAATCCTTATAAGGTCTTCAGCAGTTGAAGTTGCGAGGACATAATCTTTTTCTATAAATTGTTCCATCTCTATATACCACCCCTTTTGATGAACAATCACATTCGAAATTGACATAGCTTCGATTAATACAGTTGAATTTATGCCTATCACATATCTACATTTTTTTAGGTAAGAATGTAAAGTCTGGTTGTCATTATCCAATATCTCAATATTTTTATAATCCCTGATTTTATTTGAGTATAGAGTCTTCCATTCTGAAAATTCATCAGGTCTTAATTTATAGTAGATTTTTAAATCTGGTAATTTTTTGGCCACTGTTATGGCCAAGTTTTCGAATTCCTTTCTAGCCATTTCTCCATCTGAAATGAAGATTAATGAGTTTTTCTCTTGAGGAATACTTGAAATATCACCCAACATCTTTTCTTGAAAACTACTTCCTACTGTAAAGACCTTATAATTCTTTTCGTAGTATTTATTCCAATAATCTCCAAAGGTGAAAATATAATCACTCAAGTATCTCTTGTATTCTTCAACAAGATCCGGATTGTGGGTATATAAAGGATTTTGTCCAGATTGAAGTGCGTGCTGATAATCAACTGTTGGTATTCCACACAACTTAGCAGTATGTATAACTTCTGAAAAAACACCGCTATCAGCTATAACTATAACTTTTGGTTGTTTTATTTTAATTAATAATTTGGTGAAGAGTCCCAGTACTTTTTGATAAATCAAACAATTTATATAAATTTTCTTTAAATCAACTTCAAAGTTATAAAATTCTTTAATCCTTTTATTTAATTCATTTTCAAGAAAATTCCAGTCACTATACGAGACTAGGAAAGAAGAAAAAAAATTTATTAAAGACAGCAACCCGCTAATATTTAAGACATTTTTCGAACCTGCTGGATATATTCCGTATTGGTCAACTGCAGTAAGAGTCCAATCGCTCTTTAGCGCTTCCTGGAATGTCCAAACCAGAACATTATCCTGTTTATTTCCAAAATCTTGAACTCTTCCATAGTTATATATCAAAACATCAGTCTTACCAAAAAGGTTATA
>MDTG01292642.1_pt1 | contig 10389 bp, 9 predicted proteins | sample 811421 | NCBI WGS metagenome assembly MDTG01 (sample SAMN05326645, study PRJNA326480) | marine metagenome | isolation source: seawater | place: Pacific Ocean: South East | collected 2011
ACTTATATTGGTTTAGTTTAAGAAATAAAGGTCCTATTGAATCAATCATAAATTCATTTACAGAGTTTGTGATACTACCCATAATCAAAATTTTCCCTTGTGACATTATATCTAATTTTTTTGAAAGTTTAAGGTACCTTAAAGCCTCAACTTCTTTAACTCTATTTTTATTATAACCATATTTTATGTAAATATCTTTATAATGCTTCGATCCCACTAAAAATTTATTTGGTATTTTCTGTTTAATTAAAATAATCTTTCTTTTCTGAAAAGGATACATAAATCTTAAATCCCAATTTGAAATTGATGCTGAATTAAAAGCAAATAATTTTCCATGCTTATTCTTTTTCCATGCATTTATAAATGCATATTCCCAACCTTGATTTTCTTGAAGATAAATTCCTATTTTTTGATGAGCTAATTTTTTAAAAAAATCATCAAATAATTCCACCCAAAGTATATTCTGCACTAATTCCTTACCCTTAAAGCTTCTAATAAATATTTTTCTTGAAAATAACAAATTAAATAATTTATTTTCTTTTGATCCTCCCTTTTTTATTGCTTTGAATATCTGTATTGCTTTAAATTGAAATAAAATAAAATTAAATAATACTTTAAAAAAAATACCTAGATTTAAATTTAGGCTCAAAAAATCATGAAATTGGTTTTTATTTAGATTTAAATTATTTGCAGTTTTTGCTGCTTCATTAATGTTTTTAGTATTTATTGTAGGAATGAAATGATGAAGAAAATAAATTGAATCATTTTTTAATAATCTATATAATAATGGATCCCAAATATTTGATGAATAGTTAGATGAATCTTTACTTAAATTCAAATGTGCAAAATAATCCATAATAAAAACTGAATTTTTAATTTTTCTACTATTTCTTATTCTAGGTGCTTTTAATATTTTAAAAAACTGATAGAATAACCAAAATAAAGCCTCTAAAACTTGATTTTTATTAATGATTTTTTCTGCGATAGATTCATTTGGTTTACGGAGTATATTCTGAAAATTAAATGATGTATCTAAATCTTCTGAATTCAAAAAGTTTACTATTTCAATACTGCAACCTTTGATGTTAAGTTGATTTGGGTTTTTTAGTTTAATTAAATCAATTAAAGCTAATAATTTTAAATGCTCAAAAATTTCAGGTGTTTTAAAAAAGCTTTTTTCGACAATCGAAGACATTTGCCACAAATTGTAAAAGTTTTTGTATTGGCATAACTGAAAAATATTTCTACCCTTACTTACATTTATGTATCCAATTTTTTCAATTAGATCGTGGTATTTTTTTTTGTATAAATCTTCATTTAGCTCCAAATATTGAATAATTGAAATATAATTTCCGTTTGACTTTAATTCATTCCAATCTATAGTTAAAGTTTTCAATACTATTTTAACTAATTGACCCTTTTAAAAATATAGTTAAACTGATCTTTATATTTTGAATTATCAAATATAGGTGCATGTAGCTTGGAAGAGATTTTGAATCCTAAGGTTTCCATAATTTTAATACATGTTTTGTGTTGTTCAGTAAATGCATCATTTATCTCTATTAACACTGATTTTATTTTCTTGCTTTTAAGTGTTTCAATTCCTCCTCTTAAAATTAAGTGTTCAATTCCGTCAACGTCAATCTTTATATAATTTGGTAAAGGAATTATTTTATTTTTTGTTAAAAAATCTATACTTGTTCCTAAAGTATTATATTCGTTTTTTGGTTTAAAGCTTTTGCCTTGCCAATTATAATCGACTGAAAATGAATTTTCGGCACCCCCCTCTCTAAATGTACTTTCTTTTATTTGGGAAAAATTTAAAGAATTTTTACTATTAAGGGCCAAGGGGATTAAATAAATTTGGTTTGAAAGTTTATTGATAAAAATGTTTCTACTTAAAATTCTCAGATTTGATGTAGAAGGCTCAAAAGAGAAAACTTTAGCGTTTTTTCGCTTAGCTGCATAGATAGAATATAACCCAATATTTGATCCTATGTCCCAAAAAACTGAATCTTTTTCAAAAGAATTAATCCAATCAATTGTTTCAGGCTCTTTTTCATAAAATGAATTTACCCTCCATTGAATAAGACTGTTTGAAACATGAAATATCATGTCATCCTTTTTCACTTGCTTTTCAATAAAGTCTGAAAGATGAATTATAAAAGATCTTTTAAATAAAAGATTGAGGATTTTATCCAGAAAAAGAAGGATTTTAAATATAATACTCGCCAAATTATTAATCATGTTTTATTTTTTGTGTTTTAAGAATGATAAACGTCATAAAACTCATCCTTGTAAGTAAAGATTATTGGTCTAAAAAACATTAAATTTGATGAAATTGATATCAAAGGATTATCATATTTTCTTAGTGAAATAATTTTTAAGGATCCTCCTTCCAAATTAAATCTAGTTTTATTTACCCAAAACTTAATTTTATGACTTAATGGGTTTGTAATAACTAGTTCAATTTTATCAAGCTCTGAAAAATCACTTTGTATTTGATACTTTTTTCTAAAAAACCTTTTTTGAATTATATTATTATAATATTTCTTTGAATTTAAATCTTGAAAGCCTGCCAAATAATTTCCATGAACAAAACTCGGTAGTTGTCCATTTATAGAATATCCAACATAACATCTATTACTTACAGCAATTTTTTCTTTAAAATCTAACTCATTCTTGAAACTATGATATATATAAAAAATCCCAGACCCAATGTAACCTTCTACGAAATTTTGGTCAATAACTATTTCGTTTGATAGTTCAGTCTTTTCAAGAAATAATTCCTTTAATTTATTTCTATTATGATCATAAAAAATTATTTCAATGCATGAATTATTTGCCCCATAAAATTTTTTTAAAATATCACTGAACCTAACAACCGTTGTAAACCCATTGTCATTTCTCCAAATAAAAGTATCACTTATAGAGATATTTTTTTGTTTTGTAATAAAAAATTTTATGGGCCTGAATCCTACTATATTTCTTAATAAAATTATAGGTCTTGAGTTAAATATTTTCTTTAATAATCTCATTTATTGAGGATTTAAATTCACCTACCTTAATAAAACGATCTTCACTTTGAATATATTCATGTGGTGGATGGGTATGTTCAAACGATAGATGGTTCTTTTTTATACTTAAGTATTGTGGAATTCCAAGATAAGTATTTGAACAAACATAAATATTTGGTGTTATGATAGATTTTTGAATTTCAATCAAATTTGTTTGATTTGTGAAGGCGGTATAAGTATTAACAACTTTTCTTTTTTGAATATCAACAAAATATAATTTAAATGATTCCATAATGGGCTCTTTATTGATATTATTGAAGATTAAAATATTTTTTTCAGCTTCTTTATTAGTTAAAACAGATAATGGACTAACAATTATCCCTTTTTTAAAGGCCATTGAAATAGGATATTCAGATTGATATGATGAATATCCCCCTTTTGAATTTTCTATTTTAATATTTGATCGAAATGCAGGATGTGTTTTAGTAAATGATTCGTCAATAAAATCAAAAGGGTTACTAGCTCTTACTCTCTCTAAAAAATTTTTTTTCTCATAAAAAAAACAAACTCGATTTTTTAAATCTGAGTTTGCTAATTGATAAAAATATTCATCGTTTGTAGGTGCCACTTTTTCAATTTTCCAATTGTCATTTTGTATACTTGCAGAATAAAGTATTAGACCTCTTGAAACCCTTCCAGTGTTTTGAAATTTTGGAATAGTTAGGTTGCATTTCATTTTTTCAATATAAATACTATGAAATAATGCCATCCCTATTTAGTATTTATTTTTTTAAAATCATGTATATAATTAGATTTTGATTTTAAATTATGATTATTGTATCCATAAAAATCAACACTATTAGTTTCTGCTGCAATTTTATCATTTTTAGAATCTCCAATAAGACAACACTCTTCTTTTTTATAATTATAAATTGAAATTAGTTTTTCTACATTCTTTATTTTATTGGTTGGTGATCCAACAATCGATTTAAAATATTTTTCAATTAAAAGATGTTTTGCTATTCTTTTAAGTTCAACTTGATCAGATGCTGAAACTATATGAAAGTTAATTGAATTAAAGTTATTTGAAATAAATCTTAAGGAATCAGAAATTAATAGATTTTTATCACACAATTTTTTAAAACAAAATTCACCATATTTTTTTATAAATTTTTCTTTGTACTTATAAGAAACTTTGGTTTTAAGAATATCATTAAAGAAATAATCAACCTTTTCATAACGGGATAATCCACCATTATTGGTATGATATTCAATTATTTGATCAATATTAAATTGAGTAAAATTTGAAAAAATAAATCTAAAGCCTTCTGTTCTTACCTCATCAGAGTTGATAATTACACCATCAAAGTCCCAAAAAATAGTTTTATACTTTTTAAGATTCATTAAAGCTTATTTAATACTCTTTGAATATCTTCCTTTCGATCTACAGGTATTGATTCTTCTGACATTTTTATCATTTTAATTTTAATTCCTAATTCTAAAAATCTAAGTAATTCAATGTCTTCCTGTTCTTCCAAAAAGGTCTTTTTTTTAAGAGAGCAATATTTATTTAGACTTTCTTTAGAAAAGGCGTAAGCACAAACTTGTCTGAAGCCAATGTTGAAATCTCCATTTTTATTGCCTGGAATTGCAGATCTAGACATATAAATAAGTTCATTTTTTTGATTTACAACGGTCTTAGGAACATCCTTTGAAAAAAACCTTTCAGCTTCATTTATTTTTGTAAAACCACAATAAACCTCATATAAAAATTCTTTTTTTTGTCTTATTTCTTTAATTATTAAGTCAATGTCGTTCGGATTAAAAATAGGTTCGTCTCCTTGAACATTTATATAATAATCGGCATCAATTAGTTCTGCAATTTCTCCAACTCTATCAGTTCCTGTCAAACAATCATCTGATGTTAAAATACATTGAATTCCATTTTTATTACAATAGTTTAATATTCTATCGTCTTCGGTTGCAATGTAAATTTTTTCATGTAAAACACTTTTTAAACATTGTTCGTATACCCTTTGAATCATTGTCTTTCCACCTATCATTGTAAGAGGTTTACCAGGAAACCTTGATGAATTGTAACGAGCAGGTATTACCAGAATGTAATTCATTTTCTTAATCTATTAAAGAGTAAATAGAAGTAATGGAGTCTATAGGATATTTAGTTGGAACCAAGGATGTTAAATTTAAATTATTTTCGAGGGCTGAATTAAAAATTTTTTGATTTTCAAAAAAGATAGATTGTTGTTTTTCTGATATTGAGTTAGTATCATATCCATCAAACCCAATTATTAATAATTTATTAGATATTTTTTTTCCAATTTCTAATGCCATAGAACAATGATTAATTATATTTATGAAAGAAATTTCTTTTAACTCTTTGACTTTTTGACTCCAGCCAATCGGAACATATGTACCCATATCTCTGGGTTTAGGTGGTAAAATGATATTTAAATTAGAAGAAGATTCTATATTATTTTCTTCAAATCTTTTATTTTCATTTCCAATTAAACATAAAAACTTTTCATTTTTTAAGTTGTCAAAGTATTTGATGTGTCTTGAGCTTGATAAAATAATAATAATCTCTTCATCATTCTCCAAAAAATATTTAAGAGCCTTCAGGTGTCTTATTACGCTGTCGCCTCCTCCTATTATTATTGCTTTTTCTACTTTGTTATAATTTAATGATGGGAAGGGAAAATTTTCTTTTTTATTAAAATTACTATTTAATGCCTTCACAACACTTGATAGATTATAAAACTTTGATATAAGCCACTCCATTATTTTCTTTTGAGGTATACCATTAATCCCTGCTATCATATAGGGTAAATTCGTACCCCATTTATGTTTAGATTTAAGTTCCTGAAAATCTTCTAGGGTCCTTGTAAGTGAATTAAAATTTATTTCATAGTCTTTACTTAAAATGGATAAAAGAAGTTCCGTTTTTAAATTTCCAGAGCCTCTACCCATTCCCATTATAGTACTATCCACAATCTCTACTCCTTCTTCTATAGCTGTAATTGTATTTGCAAGGGCAAGTTCTAAATTATTATGTCCATGAAATCCTAATTTAACTTTTGATATTTCTTTAATTTTTTTTATTAAACCCTTAAGTTCAGAAGGAAAAACTGCTCCATAAGAATCAACCATATATAAATAATCTGTATACATTTCAATTTTATGTAATTTTTTAAGAAAATTAATATCATTGATCCATTTACTCAAATACATAATATTCAATGCAACTTTGAAGCCAATAGTTTTAATAAACTTAGCCTTTAATATTGCATCATCAATTACATCTGGATCTACAGCCAGTCTTATCATATCAATTTTTCCTATACATGGTTCCAATAAAAATTTTATCTGATTAATTGTCAAATCTTTTTCATTGAGAATTAAAACAAGTGATTTTTTAGTTAACTTAATAATATTATTTAATGTGTTGATTGGAGAAAAATAGAATTCTCCAAAATAATCTTTAGATGCAATATTTCTATAACCGAGTTCTATAAAATCTACAGGTAAAATATCCATGGCTTGAATATAATTTTCAATTACTTTTTGAGGAAAATCCCAATTAGTATAGTATCCTCCATCTCTTATAGTGCAATCCAGAATTTTAGGCTTTTCTAACATCTTTTTTTAGATAATTTAATATTTATTCATTATTTCAAGAAAATTACTTAATAATGTTTCTCATAATTCATTCTTCTATTTTATTATTGTAAAGCTTTTGATCAATTTTTGCTTTTCCATAATAATTTTTTTTTAATTCAATTAAAATAGATCAACTCAAAATTGAATTTTCAATATTTTTAAGAAATCAAGATAGTTTTATTTCTTTATAAATCATATGGATCTACAAATGGAATCACATTATTTTTTAATAATATTTAATTCATTTTTAATAAAACCTTTCCATTCTTTACCCCAGTTAGAATTTATTCTTAAAGCCGAATTATAAAAATAATTCTTAGCTAAAACTACTTCTTTATTTAACCACCAATCATCTAATTTATTCCAATAAAAATTTACGTGTTCTGCTGCTTTTTTGGGATCATTAAAAATAATTTTAGCTTCTTTTAACTTGTTGACTAAATCTTGAGCTTCTTTATGATTTTCATTATAATTAGGATCGTAAATTAGTATTGTTGGAACTCCAGATGCCATAGCTTCAGAAAAAGTTGTTTGGGGATATGTACAAACTATTATTTTCGAATTTCTGCAAAATGATTTAAATGATTCTTTTTTACTTATAATTGTATTTTCAAAGTAAGATTTGTATCTACTCTCGGTATTCCAATCAGAACCAGAATCGTAGGGTCTAATTTTTAATGACATTAATACCTCATCATTTAAATTTTTACAAAATTTTATTGTAAAATTAAAAACATCCAATGTTCTGTTTGCGATTGGCATTGATGCTGCTTTGTAAGCATATCTATTGTGTGCAAAACCTATGAGAGAACATGTTTTCCCCTTATATTGGTGAGTAGCCTTTTTAATGAAATATGGGGGTAATTGAAGCTGTTTTTCACTTAACGGTTTAAAAAAAGTTATATTCTTTTCAGAGATGTCTTCTTCATGTTTTTCAATGGTATTGAATAAAGGTGGAATAGACCCTCCATGATAAACTGTGAAGACTTTTTTATTTATTTTTTTTTGCTCTGCTAACCAAGTTTTAAAAATATCATTTTCATGGTGTTGAATATCGGTAAGTATCAAGTCTGGATTTAATTTTTTTTTCTTTACAAAACTTTTAATTTCTTTAAAATTCTCTAAATAACTAATTGGAAGATCTTTTAAAACGTTATCATAAAAAAATAATTCAAATTCATTTTTTGTGCTTGCCTTAATTCTTATTTCTCGAAATTGACTTAGATTATTTCTTTTTTTTGGATTAAAGGAAAATTCATTATGATATATTTGAGGTACTTGCTTAAGAGATAAGTTTAATTTAATCAATCTATAAAATGGCAGTCTTTCCAAAAAAATAAAAACTTTTTTGTTCTTAGAGCTAATCATTTTTAAAAAATATTCTAGAGCTTTTTTTAAATTACTTTTTAAGTAAGATGTGCTTTTATTGTTTTTTATGTTTGATATAAAATGTTTTTGATTGGTTTGTATTAAATCAATTCTTGACCAGTAAAATGATTTTAAAATTCTACAGTTAATATTAAAATTCCATTTATCACAGTTTATTAATTCAATAAAATGTTTTTGGTTATTTGCAATAATGGAACTTCCTGCATCCATTACTGTAAAATATTCTTGTCCTTCTTCAAAAGCAATTCTTAACATTTCCCATTTATCAAATAAACTGTGAATATAGGTTGTTAACCATGGCCCAATAATAACTCTCCAATATTCAGCTTTATTTTTAAACCCATGATATAAATTTAACTCATCAGTTATCTTTTGTAGAGCATTTTCATAAAAAATACTTAAATAATCAAAATCATTTTGAAGTTTTTTCCTATCGTTCCAATGATATTCAAAAACTTTTTTATCTACAGATTTGATAGAATCTTTACAATCATAATTTAAATATGCTTCTGTTAAAAAATAACGATCATAATTTTGTTCTAAAAACCATGTCTCTATAAAAGCTGAAGTGACAAGTAATTTTTTCATTAAAACTATATTAAATAAAAAAGAATTAAATAATTAACTAAGTTTTATATAAAAATTTCATATTTGTCTGAATTGTTTCCAGTTTCTATGTAATTGTAAATTTTCTTCTAAAATTTTTGGGTTTTCTAAAGCAGTACTTACCAATTCTTGAGCACTGAAATTTTCTCCATATTTATTAATTACAATTGTAATTAGATTATTTAACATTGATAAGTCCTTTTCATAGTCTATTTCAAAATAATAGTAAGGATAATTAAGTTTTTGTGGTGCTTCTATGTTTTTAAATCTTATCCCGTTTAGTCTTATTATGTTTGGGGTAATATACTCTCTTAAAGGATCCTCATTTGGAGTAACCTTTTCTGCTTTTTCTAAGCAAAACGCTTTGTATGCAGTGACTTCTAAGCCTGGTGGAAAAGTTGTTTTAATAGCATTACTTACATAATCTACTTCATCTATATTTTGTAGAAGATAACCTATTATTTTGTCTATTATATGCTCGTCAACAAATGGTGAATCTCCATGAAATTCAACATGGATATCAGATGTGTTAGAAAAAAAAGCAGAGTGAACTCTATTTAAAACATCAGTTTCACTGCCTCTAAAAAAATTAACATTTAATCGTTTCGCCTCTTTAACTAAAATATCATCTTTAATGTTTTCTGTAGTTGCAATAATTATATTATCTATAAAGCGTGATTTTCTAATTCGCTGAATTTGCCATTCTAAAATTGATTTCCCTGCAATTTTTCTTAATGCTTTTCCAGGTAATCTTGTGGAACCCATTCTCACTTGTATTGTGGCTGTGATTTTCATTTTCATCTACAACAATTTTTTTATACACTCCAATGATCCTTTAAACGAATGATTTCTTTTAATAAATCTTTTAAAAAGGTTTGTTTTTAAGATCAATTTTAGCTCTGAAGAATCTAAATTATAAGTTAAATTTAATTCAGATCCAATGAAGTCTTCTTTTTGATTTGGACGATAAGAATAAATTAAAAGTCCTTGCAAAGCTAATTCTAAAAGCAACATAGAATTCATTCCAATTATGAGGGTGTCTTGAATACTTTTGATAAGCTCTATATTATCCAGTATATAAATATCTGATTGATCTATGAGGTTTTGATATTTAAATTTATTTTCAGAAGGATGTAATTTTATAAAAAGATGTGTGTTTGGATTTTTATGTTTTAATATAAAATCTATGACTTCATATTCATCGAAACCATATTTAGATTTTAAGCTTATTTCATTGGAATTCATTTCTTCTGAAATGAAAATTATCTTATTAAATTTTTTTCTATAATCAACTTTAAAAAATTTTTTTTTCTTCTAAAACAGGATCTCCTACTATTTTTATGACTTTTTCATTAATATTTAATTTAACTAAATCATCTTTCACATAACTATCATTGACCCATATTTGATCCGGGAAAAAAATTTTTTCTATATAAGAAATCCTTTGATTTATGTTGGTCAAATGCTCAATAATTAGGATTGAGATTATCTTTTTTTGTTTACCCCATTTAAGTAGTTCATAATCCAATTTGTTTTTATTAGGAGGACTACCAACAATTATAAATTTTATTTTTTGAGAAGCTAATAAATCAAAATCTAAAGATTGTGAAGGAATATTATTTTTTAGAAATACACTTTTTGATATTTTAGATGAGAAACATATAAATTCCTTATTAACATAATTAATTATCCTTGAAAT
>MDTG01337192.1_pt1 | contig 10389 bp, 8 predicted proteins | sample 811421 | NCBI WGS metagenome assembly MDTG01 (sample SAMN05326645, study PRJNA326480) | marine metagenome | isolation source: seawater | place: Pacific Ocean: South East | collected 2011
CCGGCGTCGTAGCCGAACAGGCGCTCGGCGGCGGGATTCGCGTAGCTCACCCGCAGGGACTCGTCGACGTTGACGATGCCGTCGGCGCAGATCGCCAGCACCCGGGCGGCGAGGCGGTGGGCCGCCCGCGTCCGGTACTGGCGCGCCTGCTCCTCGGTGACGTCGGCCAGCATGACCAGATAGCACACCGGCTCCGTCGGCAACGCCCCGACGCGAACGCGCAGTGCCTTGTCGCTGCCGTCCCGGGCGCGGCACCACAGCCGCACATGGGCCAGCTCCGGGGCCTCGGGACGGTCGGCCCAGCGCCGCAGCCAGGCCAGCGGGTCGAGCCGGTTGCGCTCGTGCTCCGGCAGGAAGGTGACGATGGTCTCGCCCACCGGCGTCTCCGGTGTCGCCAGTACGGCATCCGCCAGGGCGTTGCCCGCGACGATGACGCCGTCACCGTCGATGACCAGCGCCGCCTCGGGCAGCGCCCCGAGCAGACCCGGACCGGTGAGGGCCTCGAACTTCACCCCCTGACCTCCGCCTCAGTAAGCCGCCTGGGCGGCGTTGAGCACGTTGGCGTCGGACTTGCGGTCCTCCATCGCCTCGAGCACGGTGAGGTCGGCGTTCACCGGAATGCCGGCTGCCTCGAACAGCGCCTTGGTGCGCGGCGTCACCAGGCCGGCCCGGACCAGGGACGGCATCATCAGGTCGTTGACCGAATGGATCTGTCCCGGCGGCAGCTCGCGGGTGATACCGGCCTCGGCCGCCTCCTTCATGCCGGCGGCGAAATCTTCCGGATCGATGCCGCTGACCTCGAGCACCTTGAGGAAGCCCTGGTCCATGGGCGCCATCTGCCCGTCCATGATGATCTTCACCGCATCGAAGGCGAACTGGGCCAGATCCTCGCGCTCGTCCGGATGCAGGGCCGCCACCGTCGGCGTCAGGTAGACGTGGCCGAAGGACACGTGCCGCGACTCGTCGCGCATCACGTTGAAGGTGATGGACTTCAGCAGCGGCTCCTCGGTCTGCTTGTACATGTTGTTGAAGGCGCCCAGCGCGAGCCCCTCGACGATCATGTTCATGCCGATCATCACCTTGCAGAAGTTGTTGGTCTGCAGGGTGGTGTCGATGAGCAGCTTCAGCCACGGCACCATCGGGTAGTGGATGGCGATCTTGTCGACGTAGCGGTCGTAGGCCTCGACGTGGCGCGCTTCGTCCATGGTCTGGGTGGCGGCATACCACTTGGCCTTGGTGTCCGGCACGCCGTGGGCCACCGTGGCCGCGGTCAGCAGCGCGCCCTGCTCGCCGTGCAGGAACTGGGACAGCATCTGGGCCGTGGAGTGGGCCGAGAACGTCTCCTGCTGTTTCTGGGACAGCCGCTGAAAGAACGGCATGCGCGCGTACTGGCTGTGCTCGGGCGCGATGATCGGGTTGGACGGATCGATGGGCGTGTCCCAGTCGAGCCCGGCGGCGTCCCACTGATTGTCCTTCGCGCGCTGATAGAGGTCGTCGATCTTCGCCACCTGGCCCGCGTAGTCGAAGTTCCACGCGACCTGCATGACGGTCTCGAAGGTTTCGGAGTGCGGGCGGGTGATGTCTTTCGCGACGGCTGCCATGGTCTCTCTCCGCTGATGATCGAACCCCGATCATGCAGCGGCGCGACGGGACAGCCTTGATCCTGATCAAGTCATCCGGTGCGGGCCACCGGCACCGCGCCGGGCCCGGCCGGCGCGCTGAGGGAGGCGACGAAGGCGTTCAGGGTGTCGCCGGCGGTGGCGAAGGCATCGCGCAGGAACGGCGTGGTCCGCACCTCCTGGCGCCCCACCAGCCACATTTCGATCTCCGTGAACGGCACTTCCGTGAGAACCCGGACCAGCCCCTCCCGGCCCGCCGCCACGTGCAGGGGCACCACGGTGATGCCCCAGCCAGCCTCCGCGCCGGACAGCCGGCCGGCGAAGTTGTCGCTGCGGAACACGAGCTGATCCTTGCCCACCGGATACCCCATCCGCCGGGCATGCCGAGCCAGCCGCGGCGACTGCACGCCGTCGATGAACCAGTGGTCGCGGAACGTCGCCAGCGTGGGCATGCCCCGCTCCGCCACGTAGCCACGGCTGGCATACAGCCCCGCCGGCAGACCGGCGAGTCGCCGGCACACCAGTTCCTGCTGCTGGGGTTCGACGTGGCGGATGGCGATGTCGGCCTCGCCCTGGAGCAGATTGAGCTGGTGATTGGCGATGAGCAGTTCGATGTTGATCAGGCCCTCGTCACCGACCCGGCGCAGCGGCGACAGCAGGTCCGGAAAGACATCGGCGATGAACTCCGACGCGGTGATGCGGACGCGGCCCGACGCCCGGGAGGTGACAGCCCGGGACGCCCGCTCGAAGGCGCGTGCGCCGTCGAGCATCTCCCGGGCGGACACCGCCAGACGCCGGCCGGCGTCGTTGAGCTTGAGTCCGGTGGCCCGGCGGTCGAACAGCGTCAGGCCGAGGGCGGCCTCGAGATTCTGGATGTGACGCGCCACGGTGGGATGCGCGAGCCCGAGCTCCCGGGCCGCCGCAGACAGACTGCCCCGGTCCGCCACCGCAATGAAGGTGCGCACCAGGTTCCAGTCGAGGTCACCGCTCGATTCCAATCCAGCCATCGTCGGTTCATACCAGGGGGAACGTCAAAAAAACGTTCAAATCGATGAACAGCTCTGAGAATCGGGTTGTACGTTACGTTCGTTCTCAAACCCGAACCCGATTGTTACCTTAAGTAACACCAAAACGCAACGACAAAGGTCCCGAGCCATGAACAAGCCCCTCCGCTTCTTCGCGCCCGCCGCCCTCCTGGCCGGCGGCCTGATGATCACCGGCGCCGCTCAGGCCGCCAAGCACAGCACCCTCGCGGAATCCCGCGGCTACCAGGGCTGTGTCGACGCCGCCGAGCGCGAGCTCGACCTCATCAAGGTCGACGCCGACTACTACATCTACGAGCACAGCGACTCCCGCCAGCTCTACCTGAACGGCTACGCGTTCCAGAACGGCGACGCCGAGCCGGTGAAGATCGCCTGCGAGACCACCCTGAGCGGCATCCGCGTGCTGAACTTCGAGGTCGGCCTCGGCAGCTACGCCGGCCGCATGGTGGAAACGGTGGACGTCGCCAGCAACTGACCGTCGTCGATCGCGGCGGCACCCGACCGGGCCCGCCGCCCCGCCCGTCAGGGGCTCTCCCGCCCCTGACGGGAAGGTTCAGCCCCGCCTCACGAACACCCCGCCCGGCGGCTCCACCAGCCCGCCCGAATTGAATAAACGCCTGATCCCAGGCTTAATTGCCCTATCCCGGTGCACGCGTCAGCGCCTGCGCCGAGTCGTCAATTCGGGGGGAGGGATCCATGCTTTTCGAACACAACGGACCGCGTTTCGGCCGCGCCCGGCGCGCGACGACGACCGGCCCGCGGGACCGGTCGGGCTCGATCCGGCTCGGCGCGCGCGCCATGCTGGGCACGCTGCTGACGTCCGCCGCGCTCGGTCTGGCCGCACCGGCCATGGGAGGCCTGCACGACGGCACCGCCAACGGCGAGTGGCGCTACTGGGGCGGCGACGAGGCCAGCAGCCGTTACTCGCCGCTGGAACAGATCAACGCCGACAACTTCGAGAACCTCGAGGTCGCCTGGCGCTGGAAGGCGGACAACTACGGTCCCGACGTCGACTACATCCTGCGGGCCACGCCGCTGTACGTGAAGGGCAAGCTCTACGCCGTGGCCGGTCAGCGCCGTACGGTGGTCAGCATCGATCCGGCCACCGGTGAGACCCTGTGGATGTGGCGGATGAAGGACAACCCGCGCTGGCAGAAATCCACCCGCAAGAACTACGGCAAGGGCGTGGCCTACGCCCACGTCGACGGCCGGGACGTGATCTACGTGATCACCCCGGGGTACTACATGGCCGCCCTGGACGCGGATTCCGGCCAGCCGATCCCGGGCTTCGGCATCAACGGCGTGGTGGACCTGCACCTGGGCCTCGGCGACTACCCGGTCCATCCCGACCGGGGCATCGGCGAAGCCGGTGACATCACCTCGTCGTCACCGCCGATCGTGGTCAATGGCGTGATCGTGGTGGGCAACAGCCACGACCGGGGCTACTACCCGGACGCCAAGGAGAACGTGCCCGGCCACATCCGCGGCTACGACGCCAAGACCGGCAGGATGCTGTGGCGTTTCAACGTGGTGCCGAAGCCCGGCGAGTTCGGCTACGACACCTGGGAGGACGGCAGTGCGGAGTACACGGGCAACGTGTCCGCCTGGGCACCGCTGTCGGCGGACTCCGAACGCGGTCTGGTCTACGTCGTCACCGACACGCCGACCAACGACTACTACGGCGGCGACCGGCTCGGCGACAACCTGTTCGGCACCAGCATCCTGGCGCTGGACGTGAAGACCGGCGAGCGCCGCTGGCATTTCCAGATGGTCCACCACGACGTGTGGAATCTGGACAACCCCAACGCGCCGAAGCTGCTGGACGTGAAGATGGGCCGGCGCACCGTGCCCGTCGTGGTGGAGACCACCAAGCAGGGCTGGGCCTACGTGTTCAACCGCGAGACCGGCGAGCCGATCTGGCCCATCGAGGAGCGGGAGGTGCCCCAGTCCGACGTGCCCGGCGAGCGGCTCGCGCCGACTCAGCCGTTCGTCACTAAGCCGCCGCCGTTCGAGCTCCAGGGTGCCACCGAGGACGACCTGATCGACTTCACCCCGGAGCTGCGCGAGCAGGCGCTGGAGATCGCCAGAAACTACCGCATGGGGCCGATCTTCAACCCGCCGTCGCTGCTCGACGCGGAGGACGGCACCCGTGGCGCGTTCGTGCAGCCCGGCGCCAACGGCGGCGCCAACATCCCCGGCGGCTCCTCCGTCGACCCGGAGACCGGCATGCTGTACGTCGCCACCGAGCGCGGCCACAGCGTCATCGCCCTGGTGCCCGGCGCCGACAGCGGCTCGAACGCCGGCTACGTCTCCACGGGCCCCGGCGGCATCCGCGGCCCTCAGGGTCTCGAGCTGTTCAAGCCGCCCTACGGCAGCGTGGTCGCCCTCGACCTCAAGAAGGGCGACAAGGCCTGGCACATCCCCAACGGCGACACGCCGGATTCGGTGAAGAACCATCCGGCGCTGCAGGGCGTCGACCTGCCGCGCACCGGCAAGCGCTCTCACGCCAACGTGCTGACGACCAAGTCGCTGCTCTACTACGCGGAGGGCCGGCGCGGCGCGCCGATCCTGCACGCGGTGGACAAGGCCTCCGGCGAGGAGCTCGGCGAGTTCGAGCTGCCGGCCCCGGGCAACACCGCGCCCATGACCTACCTGCACGACGGCGTGCAGTACATCATCGTATCCGTCGGCGGCCCCGGCAGTGCCGGTGAGTTCGTCGCCCTGAGGCTCGAAGAGGAATGAACGCAGTATGTTCGACGTTTCCGAACGCCTGATCCCCGGACCCGGCCGTTGCCGGCCGCGGCTGCTTGGAGGCCTGCTGACGGCCATGGCCCTGGCATCCGCCGGGGCTGCGGCGGACGACGCCAGACGGTCCACGGCACAAGGCGTGTACACCACCGAGCAGGCGCAGACGGGGCTGGAGGTGCACGAGGAGTACTGTGCCAAGTGCCACCACTACAGCTACTTCCAGGGCGGCTTCCTGATCTCCTGGCGCAACCAGCCGGTGTCGGGCCTGTACGACCTGATCAAGCTGAAGATGCCCGAGGATCGCCCCGGCGCCCTCAAGCCGAAGGAGTACGCGGCCCTGCTGGCCTACATCTTCGAGCTGAACGACCTGCCCGCCGGCGACGAGAAGCTGTCGCACAAGCACGAGGCGATGGAGCAGATTCTCATTGCGGACGAGTGACCGGCACGGGTGAAGAGGTTTCTCTTGTGAGATTCCTCGCCCGGCCGCGATTCTTTCTGGTTTGACGATCGCGCTCGGGAGCGCGTTCCCAAAGCGCTGAGACCAGTATGGGAGGACCATGACACCGCCATTCTCCAGACGACAATTCCTCAACATGGTGGGGGCCGCTGGCGGGTCCTCCGCGGTCCTGCAGGCGGGCATCGCGCTCGGCCTCATTCCCAGCGGCGCCGCCGCCCACACCCCGCGCGCCGACCTGCTGAATCTCGGCAGCCAGGGCCGCCGGGTGGTCATCCTCGGCGCCGGCATCTCCGGCCTGACCTGCGCCTACGAGCTGGAGCGCGCCGGCTACGACGTCACCATCATCGAAGCCTCGAACCGCATCGGCGGGCGCAACCTCACCGTACGCCGGGGCGACGTCATCGACGAGATGGGCAATCCCCAGGTCTGCGAGTTCGACGATCACCCCAACCTCTACTTCAACTGCGGTCCGGCACGCATCCCTGCCCATCACGAGAACCTGCTGCACTACTGCAAGGTGCTCAACGTGCCCCTCGAGGTGTTCGTCAACGTCAACTACCACGCCTGGGTGCAGGACCCGGAGGCCTTCGGCGGCCGGCCGGTGCGCATGCGCGAGTACATCGCCGACGCCCGCGGCTTCATGACCGAGCTCATCTCCAAAGCCGTGAACAGAGCGGATTTCGACGCCGTTTTCTCCGATCTCGACGCCGAGCGCCTGCTGGGGTTCCTGCGGGCCTACGGCGATCTCGACGAGAACAACCTCTACAAGGGCTCCCGCCGCGCCGGCTACGCCAGCGGCGGCATGACCGAGGCGCCGACGCTGAAGACGCCGCTGGACTTCAGCGAGATCCTGAAGAGCAGCTTCTGGCGCTTCCGCATGCACTGGGGCGAGGGCGAGGACCAGGCCGCGCCGCTGATGCAGGCGGTGGGCGGCAACGACAACATCGTCAAAGGCTTCGTGCGCAACATCGCGAGCCCCATCATCACCGGCGCGCCGGTGCAGTCGATCCGGCTGCGGGAGGACGGCGTCGACGTGGTCTACGACCGCGGCGGCAAGGCCGAGCTGATCAGCGCCGACTACTGCTTCAACTGCATTCCCAAGCACCTGCTGCACGGCATCCCGAACAACTTCCCGAAGGAGTACCTCACGGCCATGGCCAACGTCGGCCGGGGCAAGCTGTTCAAGATCGGCCTGCAGATGAACGAGCGCTTCTGGGAGAAGGAGAACATCTACGGCGGCATCACCTGGACCAACCAGGAGGTGGAGCAGATCTGGTACCCGACCCACGGCATCCACGGCAACAAGGGCATCATGCTCGGCGCCTACGTGTTCAACGATCAGACCAACGACCTGTTCGCGCGCATGACGCCGGCCGAGCGGATCGCGCTGGCCATCGAGAACGGCGAGAAGATCCACCCCGGCTACGGCAGCCACGTCGAGAACGGCGTGACCGTCGCCTGGCACCGCATGAACTACCTGATGGGATGCACCGCCCAGTGGACCGAGGAAGCCCGGCAGCGTTACTTCCAGACGCTGCAGCGCCCCACCGGCCGCCACTACCTGATCGGCGACCAGATCAGCTACCACCCCGGCTGGCAGGAGGGCGCGATCAGCTCCGCCCACCACGCCCTGGCCGACCTGGACCGCCGCGTCCGTGCAGAGCAGGGAGAAACGGCCGATGTCTGACCGCAAATCTCCCACCGATGCCGCTGGCCCAAACCCTGTAGGAGCGATCTCCAGATCGCGATTCCGGTTCCATCGCACACTTCTGGCTTCCGCCTGCCGCGCCGCCATCCTAGCCGGAACCGCCGTCGCCTCGACCGCTCTTCAGGCCGCCGAGCCCCCCGACACCGACATCACCCTCGCCCCGGAACCCTACCGCTACTGCGTCGTCTGCCACGGCGTCGAGCTGATGGGCAACCACGCCGTCGACGCGCCCCGCCTCGCCGGCCTGCCGGCCTGGTACCTGTCCCGGCAGATGACCGCCTTCCGGGAAGGCTGGCGCGGCACCCATCCGGACGACGTCAACGGCATGGAGATGCGTCCCCAGGCCACGGTGCTGTCGCCGGAGCAGGTCGATGCGGCGGTGCAGTTCGCGGCATCAGTGCCGGAGCAGCCCCACCAGGTCGCCCCCGGTCGCGTGAACGGTGACCCGGTGCGCGGCGAGACGCTCTATCAGGCCTGTGCCGCCTGTCACGGCGACGCCGGCGAGGGCAACGAAGCCCTGCTGTCGCCGCCTCTGGCCGGTCAGAGCGACTGGTACATGGTGACCCAGCTCCGACACTTCCGCTCCGGCGCCCGGGGCGCCGCCAGTGGTGATACGCAGGGCGCCATCATGCGGGCCTCCGCGCTGGCGCTGCCCGACGATCAGGCCGTCGTCGACGTGGTCGCCTACATCAATACCCTGAACACGGCCCAACCCCAGAGAGGAGAGACCGCCATGAAGAAGACCGCTGCCGCCGCCGCCCTGGCTGCCGGCCTCACCGGCGCTGCCGCCAGCGCCGAGGTCACCCGCTATCCGCTGCCGAACAGCGATTTCCCCATCGCCCAGGCCGTCGAGATTTCCGCCGGCACCACGATCGTCTATCACAGCGGCATGGTGCCGCGGCCGGCCAATCCGGACGCGACCCGCTACACCCGGGAGTTCTGGGGCGACACCGAGACCCAGGCCATGTCGGTGTTCTCCCGTCTCGAGGAGTCCCTGAAGGCCAAGGGCCTGTCTTTCGGCGACGTGGTGAAGATGCAGGTGTATCTGGTCGGCGTTCCCGAGCTGAACGGCGCCATGGATTTCGACGGCTTCATGAACGCCTACCGCCGCTACTTCGGCAGCGACGATCAGCCCAACCTGCCGGCCCGCTCGGCGTTCCAGGTCGCCGGCCTGGCCGCCCCCGGCATGCTGGTCGAAGTCGAGGTCGTTCTCGCCCGGCCGGAGTAACGCTACCCACCCGCGACGAAAAAGGGGCCCCGAGGAGATTGTGTGATTAGTCTTCAGTGGGACGCCCGAGCAGAGAGGGGCTTGCGCGAGCAAGCCCCTCTTTTCTATGCGAGCTGACCCAGCAACGCGCGGATGCCGACCACGTTCATCAGCCGCTTCAGGTTGTAGGCCAGGACGCTGAGCGCCATCTCGGCTTTGACCGAGGAGAGGCCTCGGCAGAGGAAGCGACCATCCCCCATCTGTCGTTTGATGGTCCCGAACGGGGCTTCCACGCTCGCTTTCCTGCGGATCATCGCCCCCCGGTCCTGCCGTAGTCGCTCCGCGCTCCGCTCGAACGCCGCTTCATGGAAGTGTCGGCTCACCCAACGGCGGTCCGCAGATGTACAGTTGGATCTCAGGTGGCACGAGGCGCAGGCATCCGTCGTGTAGAGATGCACCTGGTTCTTCGAGCTGAAGGTCTTGTGCCTCAGCCATTCGCCAGCAGGGCAGCGATAGGCGTCCTTCGAGGGCTCATAGACGAAGACGGCTCGCTGGTAGTGCCCGCCGCTCGCCGTGTTGTTCACCGCGCGGTTCGGTGGAACCAGGGCCGTGATACCGTCATCGTCGCACCGTTGAAGATGCTCGCCTGACGAGTAGCCAGCATCTGCCAGCACCGTCAGACGATCCTGTCCCAACACAGCCTTGGCTTCCCGCGCCATCGGGTACAGCAGCCTGTTGTCGCCACCCGATTGCGTCACCTCGTGGTGCACGATCAGCTTGTGCGCCGTCTCAACCACGCTCTGGATGTTGTAGCCCAGCACCGATCCGTTACGCCCAGACCGCATCAGCCGCGCCTCCGGTTCGGTTCGGCAGTGCTGGCTCTTGCCCTCCGCCCTCATGGCCTGATCGTCCAGGTCCAGAGCGGCCCGCTCCTCCGTCAACTGCTCGAGAGCTGCTTCCACATGCTCCCGCTTCACGGTGTGTTCTTGGCGGCTGTCCGCTGCTTCCAGCTCCTGCAGGTACTGCTCGACTTGGCGATCGACGGCAGCACGACGCTTCTCCAACTGGCTTCGTGTCACCACCTGGTCCTTACTCGCAGCCGCCCGGAACTTGCTGCCGTCCACCGCTACTTCCTGGCCCAGCAGTCTGGCCTCGTTGCAGAACAGCACAAACGCCCGGCACACCTGCTTGAGCCCCGCGCCGTTGTCCCTGCGGAAATCCGCGATCGTCTTGAAGTCCGGCGCCAGCTTCTCCAGCAGCCACATCACCTCGACGTTGCGCTGGCACTCACGTTCCAGCTTGCGCGAAGAGCGAACCTGGTTCAGATAGCCGTAGATATAGAGCTTGAGCAGAGCCTGTGGGCGGTATCGCGGTCTGCCCATCACCTCGTCGACGGTCCCGCTGAACCCCAGCTCCGCCAGATCGAGGCTACAGACGAACGCATCGATCACCCTCACCGGGTGATCGCTGGGAACGAAATCATCGAGAGAAGCAGGAAGGAGGCTCGTCTGACCGCGGGGCTCGCCGTCTATGTAACTCATAGAAAATAGCCGCACCAAACGATGCGGCTATTTTCGCAGGGGTCGGAGACTTTTCACACAGTCTCC
>MDTG01434627.1_pt1 | contig 10389 bp, 10 predicted proteins | sample 811421 | NCBI WGS metagenome assembly MDTG01 (sample SAMN05326645, study PRJNA326480) | marine metagenome | isolation source: seawater | place: Pacific Ocean: South East | collected 2011
CATCATGACTATGGAAAACTTGCTTGGCAAGAAATCATTGGCCCAGTAATAAAATTCTCTAATGAAGGATTCATACCTTCAAATAGATTAATAAATGCTCTTAAAAAAGAAAAATTTTTATTTAAAATTTATCCAGATTCAATCTTTAAGCAAATTTATGAAGAACCTAAACAAAAGTTTGTAAATAAAGATTACACCAATACACTCATTGAAGTATCTGAAGATTATAATAACTTTTATTTTAATCAGATTGGAAGAAATATTGTTAAGACAGTCCAAAATTCAGAAAATTCAGGTCAATTATCACTAAAAGATTTACAAAATTATAAAATAAAAAAAAATAATGCTCTTTGCTTTGATTTAGATAGTGGCTACAAAATTTGTGGTCCAAATTTACCCTCATCCGGAACAATCTGCTCAATTCAGGGGTTAATTTTATTTGAGTTTCATCGTAAAGCAAAAGGACAAGTGAATTTAAATGATATCTTAGATATTTTAAATTTCGTTTATCATCTGAGAGATTCGGAATTAGCTGACCCTGAATTTGAAAAAGTCGATTTAAAATATCTCTTTGATAAAAAAAAACTTTATGAAAATTTTCAAGAATTTATTAAAAACCAAAAAGTAATGGCAATAAATAATTTTGATCAAATATTTAGTTCGACAAGCCATTTTTCTATTGTAGATAGTTACGGTAATGTTCTTTCGGCAACATCTAGCATCGAAAGTTCTTTTGGTTCTAGGTTATTTACCAACGGTTTTTTTTTAAATAATCAACTTACTGATTTCGATTTTCAAAATAAAAATAAAAGCGGAAAATTGAATAAGAATCGTCCAGAGGGTGGAAAACGACCTTTAAGCTCTATGGCACCACTAATAGTATTTGATGAAAAAAAAGAATTTCTTCTTTCGGTTGGATCTCCAGGCGGAAAAGCAATAATATCCTATGTACTTAAATCCTTGATAAACTTATTATTTGAAGAACAGAGCATCAAAGATACAATTGAAGGTCCAAATTATATCAGAATCAAGAATAAAACATTCATAGAGCATGAAAAGTTAGATAGTGGTTTAAAGTACAAAGCAAAAAAAAGAAATCTCACTAGTGGTATCTCTATAATTAAAAATGATAAAGGATTCTATCTAGGAGGCACTGACCCGAGAAGAGATGGTTCAGTGAGAGGAAAATAATTAATCATTTTACAAAATCAGTTTTGTATTGTAAACCTAGTTAAGGTAATAAAAATGAAAAGAACATTTCAACCAAGCAACCGAGTAAGAAAAAATAGACACGGTTTTAGATCAAGAATGGCAACTCCTGGTGGTAAAAAGGTACTTATCAGAAGGCGCCAAAAAGGGAGAAAAAGACTCTCTGCCTAAAAGTTTCAACACTTTGAAAAAAAGAAGAGAATTCTTATTTTTACGTAACAAAGGCAAGTCATTCAAAGGAAAATGTTTTATCATAAACTTCTTAAAGTCAGAAAATAGTGAAATAAGAGTCGGTCTTACAGTTTCAAAAAAAATTGGTAATTCAGTTACAAGAAATTACGTGAAAAGATTAATTAGATCTATCATAAGAAATAATCTTGATGTAATACCAAGTGATTTAAATCTAGAAATTATTCCCAAAAAAAAAATTGAGAATAAAAAATTTTTAGAGTTGGAGCATGATTTTTTAATGTTTATTAAAAACTTAGAAATTTAAATATATTGAAATATAGATCACTATCCTATAATAATATAATTTTCAGATGGATAATCAAAAAAATTTACTACTTGCCGTTGTTTTCTCTCTTATTGTCTTAATAGGATACGACTTCTTTTTTAATCCTCAAAAAAAAATAAATAATCAAACAATAAGTGAGGATAACTCTTTTTCAAATGAGGAAGATAGAGATATCCCAGTGTTGGAAAGCAAAGAACCATCGATTTCAAAAAAATTTAAAGAAAAAAGAATAAATTTTCAGTCTCCAAGACTTGAAGGTACAATAAATCTCTACGGTGCTACACTTGATGACCTGTTACTAAAAGATTACTACAAAACAATTGATAAAAAAGAAAAGATCAAAATACTATCATCAGAAGATTCTATACAACCCTACTTTCTTAGACTTGGTTGGGCCTCTACTGATAGATCAATTAAAATGCCAGATAAAAATTCTTTATGGAAATCAATAAAAAATAATTACGCAGAAAATGAGATCATTGAATTATATTGGGATAATGGTAATGGTCTCAAATTTAAGAGAAACATAGAAATAGACTCTAATTTCATGATTCTTGTCCAAGATGAAGTTATCAATGAATCAGGTAAAACTATTGATATCACAAACTTCTCCTACCTACGTAGGAAAAATTATAGACCTCAAAATAAGTTTTTTATTCTCCATGAAGGCCCCCTGGGTGTTTTTAATGATACTTTGAAAGAGGTTTCATATGAGGAAATAGAAGAAGAAAATGAAATAATTGAGACTACAAAGAATGGTTGGATTGGTTACACAGATCATTACTGGCAAGTTGCAATATTTCCTGAGAATGACAAACCCTTTAAGGCAAGATTCAAAAATCTAAAAAATGATCCTAATTCTATTCAAATAGATTTTATCAATGATTCAATTAAAACACTCAAAACCAATGAAAGTTTTAAAATTAAATCATTCATTTTTGCCGGTGCAAAAGAAGTTCCTCTTATAGATAAATACATAAAAGAATTAAATATCAATAAACTCGATTTATCAGTTGATTTTGGGTGGTTTTATTTTTTAACAAAACCACTATTTTACGCTCTTCATTTTCTATCAGGTCTTTTTGGTAACTTTGGAATTGGTATTATTATTTTAACAATATGTATTAGAATAATTCTCTTTCCACTTGCAAATAAATCTTTCAAATCAATGAATGCAATGAGAATTTTAACTCCAGAAATTCAAAAGTTAAGAGAAAGATATAAAGATGACAAGGCTAAAATGAACCAAGAAATGTTTGCAATGTATAAAGAAAAAAAAATTAACCCAGCCTCAGGTTGTTTGCCAATTTTAATTCAAATTCCAATTTTTTTCGCTCTTTATAAGGTTTTATTTGTGTCCATAGAAATGAGACATGCACCTTTCTTTGGATGGATTAAGGACCTTTCAGCTCCTGATCCGACAAGCATTTTCAATTTGTTTGGCCTTATACCTTGGTCACCTCCAATTTTTCTTACTATTGGCGTTTGGCCTTTGCTTATGGGTCTTTCAATGTATCTTCAACAAAAAATTAATCCTCCTCCACCTGATCCAATTCAGGCAAAGATTTTTATGATGTTACCAATTATTTTTACTTTTCTATTAGCAACCTTTCCTTCTGGCATGGTAATTTACTGGACCGTTAATAATATTCTTTCAATTGCCCAACAATACTTTCTTTTAAAAAAACAAAGAAGGAATGAATAAAAACTTTTCCTATTTAGTGTAATTGATGCATAATAATTGGAAATTTTTGGATGAAATACACGACTTTACAAAATTACCTAAAGATAATATCCCTGAAATTATTTTTTGGGGAAGATCTAATGTTGGGAAATCATCTCTAATAAATGCTCTTACTAAATCAAAAATAGCTAAAACTTCAAAAACACCAGGTAGAACAAGATCTTTAATACTTTTCCAATTTGAAAATAAATTGAGGCTAGTTGATTTTCCAGGATATGGGTATTCAAAAATACCTAAAAAGAATGAGTATAAGTTAGATAATCTTATTGATACATATTTTAAAAAAAGGAGAAATATTAACAAGTTTTTTCTTTTAATTGATTCAAAGCACGGTTTTAAAGATTTAGACAATTTGATTATTAAACAACTAGAAGTCTATTTTGAAAATAAAATGTTCTTAATTTTTACAAAAACTGATAGGTTGAGAAATTCTAATGATAAAAGATTATTAAAAAATCTAAATAATATAGCGGTTAAAAACTTAAAGAAAAAATTCTTTAATACTAGTATTAAAGAAGTTAATACGATAATTTTATTAAAAAAATTCTTAATGTCTTCTTTGTAAAATGAAATCCTCCAAAAGAAATACTAAAAATATTATTGATCAAGCTTCAATATTGTCAAAAGCTCTTCCATTTATGCAAAGATATTCTGGAAAAAATATCACAATTAAATTTGGTGGGGCGCTTATGGGTCATAAGAACCTTTCAACAAGTTTTGCAAAAGACATCGTTCTACTGAAACAAGTAGGAATTGATCCTGTGGTAGTCCACGGAGGTGGTCCGAAAATTAAGAAAATGCTAGATAAATTAAATGTAAAAAGTAATTTTATTAACGGATTGAGAGTAACAGATAAAGAAACTATGAATATAGTAGAAATGGTTTTGTCTGGTTCAATAAATAAAGAGATTGTGATGGAAATTAATAAAGAAGGAGGAAGAGCAATTGGATTGTCTGGGAAAGACGCGTTCCTGGCTGAAACAAAAAAAATTAAGATAAAAAAAACAAACCATATTGAAAATAAATTTACAGATTTGGGTTATGTTGGTGAGCCAACCAAAATTAATCAAGATTTACTGAATTGGTTTTTAAAATCTCATTTTATTCCCGTAATATCTCCAATTGGATTTGATAAAAATAATGATACCTACAACATAAACGCAGATACAATGTCAGGTTGTGTAGCATCCTCGATTTCATCAGAAAGGTTAATTTTATTAACTGATGTTGATGGAGTGCTAGACAAAAAAGGAAACTTATTGACTGAGATTTCATTAAAAGAATTAAAAAGGCTTATTAAAAATGGAACTATCTCTGAAGGAATGATTCCAAAAGTAGAAACTTGTATTGACGCAGTAAAAAAAGGGGTCAAGGCGGCGGTAATTTTAAATGGGAATTTACCTCACGCTATTCTTTTAGAAATATTTACTGAGAGCGGAGTAGGAACTTTGATAACCAAATAATGACAGGTAAGAATTTTAAGAAAAAAAATATATGGTTATTTGATTTAGACAACACTTTATATTCTCCAAAAACAGGAATTTTTTTACAGATAGATGCAAGAATGAAAAAATTCATATCAAATAAGCTTAAAATTTCAGAAAATGAAGCATTTATGATGCAAAAAAAATTTTACAGAAAATACGGCACAACACTTTTTGGACTGATGAAGAATTTTAACTTTGATCCTGAAGAATTCCTTAAATTTGTACATGATATTGATTTTGGGAATTTAAAGAAGTCTTTTGTACTTAGGAAAAAAATTAACATGCTTCCTGGAAAAAAAATCTTATATACAAATGGCGACGCTGATTACGCCAAAAAGTTGTTGGATGGTTTAGGTCTAGACAAAGTTTTTTATGATATTTTTGATATAAGAAAAGCTAACTATATTCCAAAGCCAATGAAGCAATCGTTCAAAAAACTTCTTGATCTTCATAATCTAAATCCTTCTGAGATTGTTTACTTTGATGATTTAGACGCGAATCTTAAAACAGCATTTTTGAGAGGTGCTACAACTATCCATATTTCTGGAGAAAGTTTAAGTGAGAATAATATGTATGTTGATTTTAGATTTAAAACTATAATAAAAGCATTAGATATGATAATAAAAAGTTTAAAAATGAGGAATGACTTATGTTAGAAATCAAAGATGAAATAGAGAAATTTTGGGCACATAAAGATACTTTGAATTTTTCGGACGAGGAGACCAAAAAAAAAATTTTTTCTGTACTTGAATTATTAGATTCTGGAAAACTAAGGGTATGCCAGAAAATTGATAATAATTGGGTGACCAATGAATGGGTTAAAAAAGCTATTCTCTTATCCTTTAGATCTCAAGAAAATATGATTTTCTCAAGTGCCATTTCTAATTCTCGCAGAGGACAATACAGCTGGTTTGATAAAGTTTTTTTAAAAACCTCTGGTTGGGTTGAGGATGAATGGACAAAAAGAAACTTTAGATCAGTTCCCGGTGCAATAGTAAGGTATTCCTCATTTATTGCTGAAAATGTTGTTTTGATGCCTTCATTTGTTAACCTTGGAGCTTATGTAGATTCTGGAACAATGATTGATACTTGGGCGACAGTTGGATCGTGTGCTCAAATCGGAAAAAAAGTACATATATCAGGTGGTGCTGGAATTGGGGGAGTATTAGAACCCCTCCAGGCTAATCCGGTTATAATCGAGGATAACTGTTTTGTAGGAGCTAGATCAGAAATTGCTGAGGGTGTGATCGTACAGGAAGGTAGCGTAATTTCTATGGGTGTTTATATTGGGGCTTCAACCAAAATAATCGATAGGGAAACTGGGGAAATATTTTTTGGCAAAATACCTCCTTATTCAGTTGTTGTGCCTGGTTCCATCCCAGGAAAAAAATTGCCTAACGGAGAACTTGGACCAAGCCTTTATTGTGCTGTTATTGTAAAAAAAGTTGATGCAAAAACAAGATCTAAAACCTCAATTAACGATCTTCTAAGGTCGTAATGGATCCTTTAGATTTATCATCTAAACTTATAAATTACAGGAGTATTACGCCTAAAAGTTCTGGATCAATTGAATATTTGAAAAAATTATTAGAAAAATATAATTTTGAATGTCACTTTCTAGAGTTTGGAAAATATAAAGTTAAAAATCTATATGCTTTTATCAAGGGTGGAAAAGGGCCAACATTTTGTTTTGCAGGACATACAGATGTAGTTCCACCTGGTGATCTAAATAAATGGAAAACAGATCCCTTCAAGGCGGTAATTAAAAATGGTAAACTTTATGGAAGAGGCTCAAGCGATATGAAAAGTGCGATTGCAGCTTTCATTGTCGCTTCAATAGATTTCCTAAAAAAAAATGATTCAAAATTCAAAGGAACATTAGCAATGCTTTTTACATCAGACGAAGAGGGTGAAGCTGAGTTTGGAACAAAAAGTGTAATCAAGTGGTTAAAAAAAAAAAAAATTAATATTGATTATTGTATTGTTGGAGAACCAACAAATCCGAATCAACTCGGAGAAATGATCAAGATTGGTAGAAGAGGAAGTATCAATTTCAATTTGGAAATTTATGGAGTTCAAGGACATGTTGCATATCCTGAAAAAGCAGTTAACCCAATTGATAACACTCTAAAAATTTGTATAAAGCTAAAAGAACCCTTTGATAAAGGTTCTGAAAACTTTCAACCAACTTCTCTGGTAATTACCTCAATTGATGCATTAAATAATGTGACAAATATAATTCCAGGAAAAATCAGCATGAAATTTAATATTCGTTTTAATGATAATTTCAAATCAAGTGAAATTATAAATATTGTTCACAAAAGAATTAAATCTGTAACTCTAAATTATAAATTAAAACATCGGGTTTCAGGTGAATCTTTTATTAATAAATCAGAAGTTCTTACTAAATCACTCATAAAATCTATAAAGGAAATTACTAATCTTAACCCATCTCTAAGCACATCCGGAGGAACATCAGACGCCAGATTTATATGCGAATTATGCCCTGTATTAGAATTTGGATTAATTGGTAAAACAATGCATCAAACAAATGAGATGATGGAAATAAAGAATATAAAAAACTTAACAAAAATTTATTTTGAACTCATCAAAAATATTTTTAATGATTAATTTAGTACTTTATCTTCTCTAAATAAAGTCCGTGTGGAGGTGCTGTTGGTCCTGCCTCGCATCTATTTTTTGAACTTAAAATCTCTGAAACTTTTTTTTTATCCCAAATTCCCTTTCCTGCATTTACTAATGTTCCAACTATTATCCTAACTTGATTATGCAAAAAAGATTTTCCTATAACTCTAATTTCTATTATATAATTAATTCTTTTCACCTTTATATATTTAATAGATCTTATGGACGACTTTGCCTGACACTTAGAGGAACGAAATGCATTAAAATCAAATTTTCCAATTAATGTATCTGCTGCAGTTTTCATCAAATCTAAATTAAGTTTTTGCGGTATAAACCACAACCTGTCTTTAAATAGGGATGAAGGGGTAGATCTATTTAATATTTTATACAAATAAGTTTTTTCTTTCACTGAAAATCTTGAATCAAAGGAAGAAGAAATTTTTTCTGATTTTAAGATAACAATTTTATTATTTTTTTTTTTTAGTAAATAATTAAGTGCAAATGAAATTTTATCAACAGCAATGTTTGTTTTTTCTAGATCAAAATGAGCAACTTGTTCGTAAGCATGAACCCCTGCATCTGTTCTGCCAGCTACTCTAAGAATGATTTTTTTCTTAAATAATTCTTCTAGACAATTCTCAATTTCTTCTTGTATTGATTTTCCTGAATCCTGTTTTTGCCAACCTATGTAACTACTACCATCATATTCAATTTTAATTTTTATTCTCATCTTATGAAAATGAAAGATCCTGAACTTTATTTCCATTCAAAAAGTCTGTGGCCGAGATGGGTCTCTTACCCTCTTTTTGAAGAATCTTTATCTCTAGAAAATCTTTTGCACATCTAACTTTAAAATCATTTGTGATTTGACCAATATTAAGTTTTCTGCAATCGGTGTTTAAGTTTTCAACTACACTGGCTTCTAATATTTTTATTCTTGCGTCTGAATTTTTGAATTTTGTCCATGCTCCTGGTTTAGGACTAAACGCTCTAATTTTTGAATTAATTTCTTTTGCATCATTATTCCATTGAATTTTTAATTCTGATTTATCAATTTTTCTCGCATATGAAGCAAATTTATCATTTTGATATTTAAGTTTTATATCATTATTTGCAATATTAATAATTGCTTTCCTAAGCAAAATTTTACCATGACGTATAATTTTATCATGAACTGATTTGAAATTGTCTGATTCATTAATTTTGATCTCGTGCTCAGATATGACAGGTCCAGCATCGAGTTTTTTATCAACCTTCATTATGCAAACACCAGTCTTTTTATCGTTTGATAAAATAGCTCTTTGAATCGGTGCAGCACCTCTCCATCTTGGAAGTAACGAAGCATGAACATTAATACTTAGTGATCTAGGTAAATTTATTAATTTTTCATTTAGAATTTTTCCGTATGCCACAACAATATTTAAGTCGATTTTGTTATCTAAAATTTTCTCCATAAATTTTTTATCGTTTACATTTGTTGGGGTAAAAACTTTTATATTATTTCGTTTCGCCCATTCATGAACAGGTGAAGATTTTAAAGGTTTTCCTCTACCAGAATTTCTAGGTGGTTGTGATACAACAAACTGAACCTTTACGTCATTATCAAAGAGATCTCTTAAGAAATTTAATGAAAAATCTGGAGTACCAAAAAAACCAATTCTAATCTCATTTAGTTTTTTCATCATTTTTCTTAATTTTTTTTACTTTCTCGAGAGCACGTTTTTTTTTTAAACTCGACAAATAATCTATAAACAAAACTCCATCTAAATGATCAATCTCATGTTGTATGCAAATCGACATAAGCCCTACTAGCTTTTTTTTATTTTTCTTTTTATTTAAGTCCTCCCATTCAACTTCAACTTCATTTGATCTTGAAACATCTGCGTAAAAACCAGGGATTGAAAGACAGCCTTCCTCGTTAATAAACTTTTCTTTAGAATGAGAAATAATCTTTGGGTTAATAAAAGTTACAGGAGAGGATTTTCCTTCTTCTTTTAAATCAATAACGACTATTCTCTTTTTTATTCCTACTTGAGGAGCTGCAAGCCCAATCCCGTTTCCTGACGCATACAATGTTTCAAACATATCTGCCACTATTTTTTCTAAGTCTTTTCCAAAAGTGAGGACTTCTGAAGATTTTTGCTTCAATATTTTGTTTGGAATTGTTAATATCTCTAAAACACTCATTCAATTATGCCATGATACTTGAAAATAATATTTTTTACGTCGTCTTGTTAGTGATCTTTGTAACTTTATTTTTACAATTTTTTCTTTCAAACAACAATACAAAAGAAAGAATTAAAATTCTAATAGAAAAACAATCAATTTTAGAAAAATCTATTTCAGACTTAATAGTTAGAAACTTTGATAAAATGGATTCAAAGTTTGATAAATCTTCTTTAGATAATATTAATAGTTTAAGTCAAATTAGAGAGAAAATGTCATTAATCGATAGAGCACAACAAAATATTTCTAGTTTAACTGAGAATGTAGTTGATCTTAAAAACTTCTTATCAAACACAACTCAAAGAGGAAGATTTGGAGAAATTTTACTGGAGAACTTAGTCAAAGATTATTTACCAAAAGATAATTATGAATTTCAAAAAACTTTATCGAATAACTCAAGAGTCGATTGCATTATAAGATCTTCTGGATCATTGGATAAACTTTGTATAGATGCCAAATTCCCAAAAGAAAGTTATGATAAGTTTCTGAATTCAACAACAAAAGATGAACAGTCAAGGTATCTTAAAGTTTTCAAAGCTGACATAAATAATCACATATCA
>MDTG01446765.1_pt1 | contig 10389 bp, 5 predicted proteins | sample 811421 | NCBI WGS metagenome assembly MDTG01 (sample SAMN05326645, study PRJNA326480) | marine metagenome | isolation source: seawater | place: Pacific Ocean: South East | collected 2011
ACTTACCTATCACTAACTTGTAAGTACCTGGCGCAATGCCCTCGACCGCAAAACGGCCCCTGCGATTGGTAAATACATCCAACACCAATCCATTTCCAACCAGTTCGCCACGCTCTAAGCTTAACGGCTGACCTGATTCATCTTGAATGTAGCCCAAGACTAAATAAGCGGCATCAGAACCCACAGTAATGACACGTCCAGTCACACTGCCACCGCTCGAATCATATAAACCTGGACCCCAGTTATAACCGAGCGGCGCGTCAGGCACATTGACAATAACACTGGTTTCACTAAAGGGGGCTCCGAGGGTGACAAGTCCTGCGAGGGTGTCGCCTGCCCGCGCTTCGATCTCACCCAAATAGTCGGGATTAATCTCAACGCGGCTATCTGCTAGCGTTTCATGCTTATTAATCAATGCGAACGGCGCATCAACAATACTCGACATGCCAAGGCTGCCGTCTGCAAAACCGAGCGTCGTACTCAGCGATGTGCGATAGATGTCAAAACTAGCGCCCGACTCTAGTTCAAGTTTTGATGCCGTCAGTTCGCCGCGCATACGGTTGCCGGTGTAACTACCGCTGGCTCGAATATCACGTAACTGTGGATTATCGATGCCATAGATTTCGTAACCATAGTTGCCTACCCGGTTGCGGTTAATGCGACCAAAGCTCGCTTGTGCCTGTTCTCTGCGGTCATCGTATTCAACCCTTGTACGCAACTGACTACGCGAATCATAGCTATTCCAAGAAATACTCAAAAACACGCCGTCTTGTTGCTGCGTTAATGGATCGACAAAGTTACTGCGATAATATTCGGCACTTAACAGCCAACCACGACTGCGCCAGCTGAGTCGTAACGAATCAGTATTGATAGTTGTGCCATCCACCGCTTCGTAACGCGACACACTGGCTGTTAAATCAAGCTCGTCATTGAAAAAGTAGGTATAGTCTGCCGTCACCCGTCGATCATCAAATAGTGCAAGTGGCTGGGTAGCTACTGTGGGAGCAAAATCGACTCTTTTCTCAAAACTAAAGCGTAAGTTAGGCGAGCTGTTGTAACCACTTCCCCAAACCGAGAACCCCATATCGATGGACGCTGCATAGCCATTAAATTCATCCAGTTTAGATTGAGAGCCACGCAATGTAATGACACCAATGTCAAAACCATAGGATACCGTAGTGCCGACAATATGGCCCAAGCTACTGAGCTCGAGGTTCATGCCGGCAGTGAAACTATCTGAGAAACCGTAATCGTAATAGCCAGAAAATGTCAGTTCATCCGCATAGTTATATGAAAACTCTTCAAATTCCGATGCATAACCTAGCTGAAACGAGAAATCCGAAAGACCTTTACGCAACAATGCGCCGCTATAGAAATTATCAAAGCGAAATGTCTGTGTTGTGCCATCTTCGAACGTTGCGACGACCAATACCTCATTGGCGCCAGCAGTGAACGGCAAATCATTTAACTCATAACGACCCGGGTTAAATTGCTGACGTAAAACCGTAAAACCGTTCACTTGGATCTCAACATCGGCGCTCGAAGGGAGATAGAATTGTTGACTGTTACCTGGACTAATTTCACGACGCGGTTGCAACTCTCGATAAGCCCGCGAAATACCAATACCACCCATATTGAGTCCGCTCACATGACCACTCGTGAAGGTGGTTAAATCGCCTAACTCATAGCGCAATGGTAATTGAGGGTTATCGTGAAATAGTGTGACCTCACCGCGGTAAAACTCGTTATTGCCCTCGTCGTCGCGATCGGCAAAGGCAGACCAGCGCGCATTCACGCCATCATAGCCTCCGACGTTGGCTGATCCGAGCCACTCTAATGCGAAGCGCGTGTCCGATTCGACAGTCTCCGTTAGCAGGTTAAAACGATTAACGCTTGCAATCGTTGCCGTACTATCAGGAATCACCACATAATCGGCTGCCCCATAATTCAGCTCGGTCGGACGCAGAGCACTACCGGCTAACTTTGCCGTTAGACTCATATTTTGCGGTGAAAAATCGATGAAAATGCCGCGATCCTGTAATGCAGCAATGGGTATTAAACTGTCAGAATAAGCTTCTAGCCATTGAATAGTATCATCATTCAGCATACGGCCCATTGAGCTCAGCAATGACTGTTTCACGACAGCAACGACTTGACCCGCTTGAATGGTCGCTGCAATATCCTTGATATCACGTTCGTTATAACTGACCGGCAGGTCAATGGCATACTGTTGAGATTGAGCAGGTAATGCATAAGCCGAAGCAGACGCACTAACGATCATCAGCCAATTCAATGCGCGCATCTTGGACTCGTCCTTGCTCATTAAGCGACGCCAAAGCTAATCGAATGGTATGCGATGGCATCAAATAGGAAACCGGCAATAATTCACGGTACATGGTCCAATCAACGGCACGTTCACCATCAGCATTGATGATCAGTTGACTGCCATTAAGATTAACGACTTGGTTTCCATTATTAGTAAGTACTAACTCACATTCTTTATCTGTATTGTCGCAATCCAGTTGCTGTTGCAAATCCTCGATACCTTGTTGTGGGTTAACAAACAACAACGTGGCAAAATTAAATACCATATTAATCTCTGGCTCACCGTTCGGCTCGCTCTTCAATGGCAATTGTTTGAATACAATCCGATAAGACTGTGTTTCAGCTAGGCGGGGGTCACCAATAAATTGCGCACGAAAAACTTGATACGATTGAGCCGCCACCTCGATTTGCGGTGGCAAGACAATGATGTCATCAGTTTCTACAAGCTGTTCGACTTGGTTTTCGTCGAAACTACGTTTATAGACTTCCACTTCGAGTGGCAAGGTGGTTTCGCTCGGGTTTGCGACACGATACGTCACACGATTATTACCACTGGTCGCCTGGATTTCAGCGATCATCGGCTCCACTTCGTAGGCATCTACCAGCACAGCAACGAGTACTAGCAGCCACAACATCGTTTTCTTTAACATGGCTGAACTCTTGAGGTTATTCGGGAAAGTTAAGCCATCGCCCGAAGGCGATGGCTTAGAATGAAAAACTCAATTAGTTAGGTGTAACAGTGACAGTGATCGTGTCGCTGTAGTCACCTGCACGCTCATAACCAGTTGGTGCTGGAGACACTTTCAATGTACGGCGGTGTAGGTCACCATTGGTATTGTTACCCACCATGTTACCGTTACCAGTCATTGAATAAGGAGAGGTTAGAGATACGCCCACTGCGGCGCCGTGATCCATAGTGTATGGAATGAAACCTGCTTGTGGATCGTTGTTAAGTGCCAATACACCACCGTTTTGTGAGCTATAAGTGATGGTTGGCATTGCGGCTGTATTACACCAGAAACCAACACCAAAGCCGGCTGTTGCAACACCGTCTAACGCGATGGTTTTTGAAGGACCACTGCTGTTATCAACTTTACACACTTTCTCAACGGTACCGTTAACAGTGAATGAAGTAGTATCGGTATTGCTTAAGTCCATTTGCTCAGCAACGGCTGCGGTGGTAGTGAACAAACTAGCAACTAAGAGGGTTTTTACTGAAGTTTTCATTTTGCGAAATCCTAATTTTCGCAACCCGGCTATCTTCGCTTTTTATTTTTAGAAGACCCGAAGCTTTCCGTCCCCACCTCGCGATGGGTTTGGCCGACTTGATTTCACCGTAGTGTTGTCAAGTTGAAGTGTATTCTAGAAGAGCCGTTTTGTATTCGCCAGATCGATTAATCAATTTTTTTTTTCAATCGCCTGGTAAATTATTGAATCATAAATAAATATTATGTAAGTTTTTTGTTAAGACTGCGACCCAAACGGGTCGCAGCCTCATGTCAGACATCATTTTTGACGTCGATTTAGCAACATAAATACCACTGGTATCAGCACCATTGAAACCAAGGGGGCCAACACCATTCCACCCACCATAGGAGCCGCAATACGTTGCATTACATCGTTACCAATACCCGAACCCAACATAATTGGCAGCAACCCGACAATAATGGTGGCGACAGTCATTGCTTTGGGTCGAACTCGCTTTAACGCCCCCTCCTCTATCGCAGGCATTAATTGAGCTACCTCCGCGTCGTGCGCTTTCCATGCCTGATTAAGGTAAAGCAACATAACGACCCCAAATTCAGCAGCCACGCCAGCCAACGCGATCATGCCAACGATAACCGCAAGCGACAGTTGGTAATCCAATAGATAAATGAACCATAGGCTACCGGCCAAAGCTAATGGCAGCGTCGCAATCACTAACAGTGACTGGGAAAGCGAGTTAAATGCGGCATACAGCAAGCACAGAATAACCACCAATGTGATAGGAATAATCAGCTGAAGATCGCGCTCCACTTGTTGCATGGCCTCAAACTGCCCAGTCCAGCTCCAGTTGTAGCCTTCGGGTAACTCAAGTGCCTTTAGCTGTGACGTCAATTCGGCAATAAATTCTGAACTCGTGACACCTGCAATAGGTTCAATAAATATCCAACTACTGAGCCGCGCATCTTCACTTTTAAGTACTGCTGGACCTTGTGTCAGACGGATATCCGCAATATCGCCAAGCACTAACCAACGCCCCGATTCGCTGTAGATCTTGAGCTCCTTCAGCTTATCAACATGATCTCGCAATGCACGTGGATAGCGCACGTTGATAGGAAAACGTTGTTCCCCTTGAATCGACGTGGCGACCTGTTGTCCACCCACCGCATGGGTAATGAGCTGTTGGAGTTCGGCCTGCGCAACACCGTATCGTGCCGCTTCGTCGAGCTTGGGCGCGATCTCGATATAGCGACCCGATTGTGCGCGCTCAGCAATCACAGATGCCGTTGCAGAACTATCCTTAAGTTGATTTTCGATTTGCGTAGCAATGGTTTGCAGTTGCTGAGGCTCAGGTCCACTCACTTTTATTGCTAATGGCGTTTTTACTCCAGTTGCGAGCATCTCAATACGTGTTCGTATGGGCATGACCCACGCATTAGTCAAGCCAGGCACTTGCACATATCGATCTAACTCGGATTTTATGTCATCAATTGTTTTCCCCTCAGGCCAGTCCGATTCGGGCGTCAACGTGATGCTGGTTTCGATCATGGTGAGGGGAGCGGGATCGGTTGCTGTATCAGCGCGACCCACTTTACCAAACACGCGCTCTACCTGCGGGTGTTGGGCGATTAACTTATCAGTTTGCTGTAGCAACTGAGAGGCTTCCTCAACGCTAATACCTGGCAGCGTTGTTGGCATATACATTAAGTCGCCCTCGTACAGCGGTGGCATCAATTCATAACCGAGCTTTTGCCACGGGTAGGCGGCGCTCGCTGTAATCGCGATAGCCAGCACGATAGTGATCTTTGGCCATTGCAATGCACTGTTAAGCAGTGGGCGATATAGCCATACAAGCAATCGCGTGAGTGGGTTTGTTTCCTCTTTGGGTATTTTGCCTCGGATAAAAAATCCAATAAGTACTGGTATCAGTGTGATAGCCAACAGCGCGGCAGATGCCATGGCGAGCGTTTTCGTATATGCTAAAGGTTCAAACAAGCGCCCTTGTTGACCTTGTAAAGCAAAGATAGGTAAAAAACTAACGGTTATAATCAAGAGCGAAAAGAACAACGAACCGCCAACCTCGGTACAGGCTGCTAAAAGCACACGCTGTCGCTCGTTACCTTGAGGTTGTCGCTGATGAGTGTGTTCATAAGCCTGTAAATGCTTATGGGCATTTTCGATCATCACAATCGCCGCATCCACCAATGCGCCGATGGCAATAGCAATGCCGCCAAGGCTCATAATGTTTGCCGTAATGCCCATCAGGTTCATGATCCATAGTGCAATCAAAACGGATAGGGGCAAGCTAATCACTGCCACTAATGTTGAGCGAGCGTGTAGCAAAAAGATGAAACAAATCACCGCCACAAAAACCATTTCCTCAACCAGTTTACTGCTGAGGTTATCAACTGACGCATTGATCAACTCGGAGCGATCATAAGTCGGAACGATTTCGACCCCCTCGGGTAAGCCCTGAGCAAGTTCTGCTAATTTAGCCTTAACACCGTTGATCGTCTTGAGTGCATTACTATCGTAACGCATGACAATAATCCCACCGACCACTTCTCCTTGTCCATTAAGGTCCGCAACACCCCGACGCAACTCAGGACCTATCCGTATATGAGCCACATCACCTAAGGTAATAATACCGTCATGAGCAGACGGCTTACCGATAGGTAAACTTCGAAAGTCATCTATCGATTGTAGATAACCCAAACCGCGCACCATGTACTCGGCCTCGGCCATTTCAACGACGGAACCACCGACTTCAGCATTGGCATTTTGAATCGCCGACGTCACATCACTTAAACTCAATTGGTAGCGGCGTAGCTGACTCGGCTCGACCACCACCTGATAAGTCTCCACCATACCGCCTACGCGTGCTACTTCGGCCACACCTTTAACACTTTGCAATCCTTGCTTTAAGTACCAATTCTGAATACGCGTTAACTCGCCTAAGTTGTGCTTTCCTGTACGATCCACCAAAGCATACTGGTAAATCCAACCGACACCGGAGGCGTCCGGCCCCAACATGGGCTGTACGTCATCTGGAAGTTGCCCCTGAGCTTGATTCAGGTATTCAAGCACTCGGCTACGGGCCCAATACGGGTCCGTACCCTCTTCAAAAACAATGTAAATATACGAGTCGCCAAAAAACGAAAAGCCGCGCACCGATTTTGTCTTAGGTACCGAAAGTAACGTACTCGACAGAGGGTAGGTCACCTGTTCTTCAACCACGGCTGGTGCTTGACCTGGATAGCTAGTTTTAACCACCACTTGCACGTCAGATAAGTCAGGAATCGCATCAAGTTGCGTGTCTTTCAATGAGTGAAGGCAAACCAAAGTCACGGCTATTGATAGCAACAAGACCAGCCAACGGTGCTTTAAACTCAGTTCAATGAGATGATTAATCATGCATCCCCCCGTGTGAGTGCTGCATCATTGGCATCGTTGTATCTTGATCGGGTAGCAAGCCCTGCATTGAAGCTTCCGAATCAAGCATAAATTGCCCGTTAGTGACCACCTGTTCGCCGGCCGCTAAGCCACTCAAAATTTGCACGTTGTCTCCCACTCGCATGCCCACTTTTACCGACTTCACAGTAAACTCGTTATCGCTGGTCTTGACCACGACACGATTTTGCTGACCCACTTGGATCAGACTTGATACGGGAATGACCACAGCCGGTGCCAACGTTGCGCCTTCAACCTGCGCGTTGAGCCAGCTCCCCACCGCTAGTGTCTCACTTGCGACTTGCAAAGGAACTCGGGCACGTATCGTTTGTGTGGCATCGTCGATATCAGGGTAGATGTAGTCTATCTTACCCATCCAGTGCCCCTGCACCGAATTAGATGCAATATGAACTGTCTGTCCGGTTTCAACCAAGCTTCGGTATCGCTGTGGTATATCGAGCATGAGCCAGAGTGCCTGCTGCCCGCTAATCGTCATCACGGACTGCTCTGGCATGATATACATACCTTCTTGAATGTTGAGCGCAGTGACATAGCCCGACTGTGGCGCAAAATAGTCGACTGTATAACGAGTTTCTTTGGTGCGTTCCAAGCGCATTATTTGTTCATCGGACATGCCTAAGAGCTTGAGTCGAGTGCGGCCGCGTTGCCTGAAACTGGCTTGCTTTTCGGCGCTCCCGACTTGCTGCAGTGAATTCAACAGCTGTAAGTAATCGTCTTGTGCCACCACCAGTTCAGGCGCATAGACTTGGTACAACGGATCACCTTTTTTTACCTCTGCACCTTCGACATCGACGTAAAGTTTCTCGATCCATCCTTTGGCGCGAGGGTGGATATGGATCTGCTCGTTTTCAGCCCACTGCACTTCGCCTTGAACCATTAACTTCGGTGTGAGCGCTTGCCGTGTTGCGGTTGTGGTCGACAGCTTAAGCGCCTGTTGTTGTTGCTGACTTACTTCAAACAATGACGTCGTGGCAGGACTATGCTGCGTATGTTCCATCGTCATTTTTTGCGATGACTTTAAAACCAAGTCCATCCCACAAATAGGACACTGACCAGGCTCGTGTTGAGTGACTTCACTGTGCATTGGGCACACATATACAGGCTCTTGTGCAGAGACAAACGGAATAACTAGGATCATTAAGATCCAGAAAATACGACTTTTCATGATGTTCACCTAAATTGAAAAAACCAACTGTGTTTTATTTGTGTTGGTTAAGTTTTAGGTGGGCGAAGAATACCTTCGGAGGCATCAAGTAACTGGGCAACGGGTGCTGCAAAAACACCTTGGTAAGCGCTTACTTGAATATTCGGGGAAAGAGAAACAAGTCCCGCATGCGCGAAACAGTGTTGTGTGCAGTTATCGCAGGCGTGCGTGTCTTGCTCACAGTTGGAAGAAGATGCGTGACGCTCGGCGCTTGGCTGAGCGTCACTTGAGTCGCAGCAATCATGATGGGTCATCGCTGTTGTCATCGGCATGGCCTGAGCGTGAGTGGAGGGTAATACCCCACTCACGATTGTCAGAAACATGCATAACAACAATACGAAAGTTCTCATCAATGCTTACGACTACCTTTCTTCAATTTATTACCAAATGGTAACACGGTTTTCAGGTGCCACGTAAAGCTCATCACCTGGCTTCACGTCAAAGGCTTCATAGAACGCAGGTACGTTGACGACCGTTCCGTTTACACGGTATTCGGCTGGCGAATGCGGGTCGCTCAACACTTGTTGACGAATCGCATCTTCACGATATTTGCCACGCCATACTTGTGCCCAGCCGATGAATACACGCTGAGGACCGGTAAAGCCATCCATCACAGGCGCTTGTTCACCGTCCAGTGATTTCATGTACGCCTCATACGCGATAGTTAAACCTGCAAGGTCACCAATGTTTTCACCCAGCGTCAGATCACCATTGATGTTAACACCTTCAATCGGCTCATAAGCGCTATACTGCGCTGACAATGCTTTACCACGTTTATCAAAGGCTTCACGGTCGGCATCAGTCCACCAGCTGTTCAGGTTACCCTCACCATCATATTTAGAACCTTGGTCATCAAAACCGTGGCCCATTTCATGACCGATAACAGCACCGATGCCACCATAGTTAACAGCCATCTCAGCATTCATATCAAAGAATGGAGGCTGCAAGATACCTGCTGGGAAAACGATCTCGTTACGCACAGGGCTGTAATAAGCGTTAACCGTTTGTGGTGTCATACCCCAGTCTTCTTCATCAACTGGACCGCCGATTTTTTCAATTTCTTCGTTGTAGTTGAACTCAGCGTACGCTTTGTAGTTACCCACGAGGTCAGTCGAAGAAATATCTAAATCTGAGTAGTCACGCCATTCGTTTGGATAGCCAACTTTTGGATCGAACTTGGCGAGCTTTTCCAACGCCTTTTCTTTAGTTTCGTCGGTCATCCAATCTAAGCCTTGGATTGAATCTGCGTACGCAGCACGCAAGTTTTCAATCAAGCCTTCCATTTTCTCTTTAGCTTCTGGTGGGAAGTATTCTTTGACATACACCTGCCCCAATACTTCGCCTAACACGCTGTTGGTCGCATCCACGCCACGCTTCCAACGCGGCTCTTGCTCTGGGATACCACGTAACGTCGTACCGTAGAATGCAAAACGGCGGTTGGAGAAGTCTTCACTTAAGATTGAAGCAGCGTCGTTAATCACTTTAAACGATAAGTAGTCTTTCCACGTCTGCAAATCCACATCCGTGAACATCTCACCGAGTTTCTCGAAATAAGACGGTTGACGAATAACCATGTTGTCTACGTCACTCAAGTTTGCTGCGCTTAAGTAACGTGAAAAGTCGAAGCTACCTAGCAACTCATCGACTTCGCTTGCCGTCATTTTGTTGTAGGTTTTGTCCGCGTTACGGCTTTCAACTCGCGTCCACTGGGCTTCAGCTAATTTGGTCTCAAGCTCTAGCACACGCTCAGCTGCCGCTTCTGCATTGTCGACGCCAGCCATCTCCATCACATCACTGATGTACTCAACATACGCGGTGCGGAATTCTTTGAATTTGTCTTCGTCGCTTAAGTAGTACTCACGATCCGGCAAGCCAAGACCACTCTGCGAGACATACATCGCGTTGGTTTGTGGGTCTTTTGCATCAGGATAGACATAAAAGCCAAAAGGAATCGACGTGCTCATGCGGCTCATATGTGCGAAGTACTCAGCAACTGATTCATAGCTATCGATGGCGTTGATAGACTCAAGATCAGACTGGATTGGCTTAGCACCGAGTTCATTCAACGTCTCAACGTCCATGTAAGCATTGAAGAAATCACCAACTTTACGTTCGTTGGTGCCAGCTGCTGCTTCCATATTCGCTGATTTTTCGATGATTTTATGTAAACGCTCTTGATTGCGCTC
>MDTG01067938.1_pt1 | contig 10388 bp, 9 predicted proteins | sample 811421 | NCBI WGS metagenome assembly MDTG01 (sample SAMN05326645, study PRJNA326480) | marine metagenome | isolation source: seawater | place: Pacific Ocean: South East | collected 2011
TACGGCTTACACTAGAAGTGTTGGTAGGCAATTGGCAATAGAAAAAAGAAACATTGTAATGACGGCTGTAGCACCTGGAATTATTGCGACTGAAAGAGGCCATTGGAATAAAAAAACCATAAAAAATTCTCATGCAAAAAATTATTTAAAAAATAGAACTGCCCTGGGAAGATTTGGTACTATTGATGAATTAACAGGGATTATAGTTTTTTTGTGTTCCGAAAAGTCATCTTTTTTTCATGGAGCTATAATTCAACCTGATGGTGGTCAATCTAGGCAATATATGTCGTTTAATTATCTTTAAATTCTAAGATACTCTTTTAAGGAAATCTGAAAAAAAAATATTTTTTTTATCAAATTTTTTTTTGTTTCTTAAAAATCTATTAAAATCTGGATAAATTTTTTTAATATTAGCTTTATTTATGAAAAAATCCTTACATAAATAAATTTTTAATTTATTATCAGTAATAAATTTGTTAATTTTTTTTACTTTTAAAATTTTATCTTTATCACAAAAATTACAAATTAGATTTAAGCTTATGCTCAAACCATTTTCCGAAAAGCTTAGATAACCTATACTTTTTTTATGGATTTTAATACCAGTTATTAATGACTCTAGATTTTGTTTTTTTAAAATTTTAAAAAATTTTTTTAATAAATATTTTTTATTATTTGGAATTATAAACTGAATTTCAATAAAAGAATTTGGATGAATTAATTCTGGTAAGTCAATTAATTGTGATTGCGATAAATTTAAAATATTTTTTGTTTTTTCTTTTTTAATATTTTCTTTTTTATTCAAAATATAAAAAAAATAATTTATAATACTCATCAAATTATTTTTCATACTAAAAGATAATATTAATTTAATAATCTTATCTAAAAACGGAAAAAAAAATTTTTTTGAAATTTCATTTTTTTCTTGAATATACTTGCTTTTAAATATTATTCCTCTCTCTCTTTTAGTATCTATCCAACTATAAATATAGTCATACTTTTTATTATCTTGATAAAGGTGTTGGATTATTTCTTTAACATTTTTACATTTAAAACTTCTTGTTAAAACATCTTTATAAATTTTTTTTACTTTAATTTGAATTTCAAGAATAATACCAATTAAACCTAATCCACTCACAACAGAGTTAAAGAGTTCTTTATTTTTATTTTTGTTACAATTAATAATCTTGCCATTAGATAGTAAAATTTTGAGATTTGTTATTTTTTCACTAAAAGTACCATATTTAAAACTATCCTTACCATGAACATTATTTGATACACATCCTCCAATAGTGATATTGGAATATCCTGGATAATTGTAAAGACTTAAATTCTTGTTAATTAAAAATTTGTCAATTTCATTTAACATAACATTAGATGACACTTTTAAAATATTTTTATTTTCTAATTTTAAAACTTTGTTAAAATTTTTTAAATTTACGATGATGCCATTTTTAAGAGCAATTGTATCAAACCAACTTTTAGAATTTCCTACACATAAAATTTTTTTTTTAATTTTTTTTGCTAAAATGAATGTATTTTTAAGGTCTGAGATATTCTTTGGATAAAGATGATACGCAACGTTATTTTTGTCGTTAATATTAAAGTTTGAATAATAATCTATTTTTTTTAACTTAAAATTATGTAGTTTTTTGATCATGAATTGTATTTATATTATTGAAACAATATATTAAACATATTTTGTATGGCTGTTAAAAAAAATATTTTTATTATTGGGGCAAATTCTTTTTTAGGTCTACATTTGCTAAAAGATCTAGACAATAATTTTACTAATTCAAATTTTTATCTTTTATCTAGAAAAAAGTTCGAATTATCATCAAATGATAAAAATAATTTTTTTTATTTTATTTGCGATCTTGCTGATAAAGATCAGGTTTTGAAAATTACTAAAGAAATGTTGGATAGATCAAATAGAAAAATAGATTATGTAATTTTTTTAGCTATTTCAAAAACTAATGACTCTTTTGATAATATTAGCTTAGAAAAAATTGATAATGATATAAATATAAATATTAGATCAACTATAATAATAATTAAAAAAATACTTCCATATTTAATTCAAAAAAATTCTGGTCACATTATTAACATCTCATCTGGAACAGGAATATCTGGTGTCGAAAATGCATCATTATATTCTATGTCTAAAGGTGCAATCCAAGTTTTAATGGAATCTATAAAAGATGAACTGGTCTCCAAAAATATTTTAATTACTAATTTTTTTACAGGATATATAAATAATAACAATGTAACAAAAATTTCAGCTAAAATTGTTAAAAATATCAATACAAATAAATTTAATTTTTTTGTTCAGAAGTATGTTTATTTTTCATTTTTAATTAAAATATTCCCTAGTTTGAAAATACTTTTTAGATTATTCCGCAAGGTTTTTCTTAAATAATCAAACAAATTCTTTATAATTTTCAAAGTAATTTTTTCTAGATTTGATATAGAAATTAATTTTCTTAATTTGTTTTATATTTTTAGAAAAAGTATTTTTATCATTTATTTTATTCATAATAATTAATATCCATCGTAGATATATAATTGGAAATAAATATTGTATTCTTTGAATGATGTCTTTATTTTTAGGAAAAGATTTTTTTATAAACTCCTTTAATCTAAGAAATAAATTGAATGGAATATTTTTTTCTGGTTGTAAAAAATTCACTGAAATTACTTTTGCTAAATCATCCAGCCCAGAATATTCAAAGTCAAAATAGTAAACTTTTTTATTATTTATGATCATATTTTTATAATGAAAATCACAGGGTGAAATAATAAGATTTTTATTTTGAAATTTTTTCATGTTATCAAAATATTTGATTTTATGGAGATATTTTATTTCATTTTCTAAATGAAAAAAAATAGATCTGGTCGATTTTTTAAAAGATTTTAAATTTGATTTAGCATATGACAATCTTTTTTTTAATTCAATCAGATATGACTTTCCTTTACTTTTAAAATCTTTAGCATAACTGATATTTTTTTTATTAAATTTACAAAGATTAATTTTTTTTAAAAATTCAATATTTCTTTGTAAAAGTACAATATTTCGTAATGAAGTATTTTTTTTTAGAAACTCAAATCTAATAATATTTTTTTTTTTTGAAAAATTCAGGATTTTAGGAAAATTGTGAAAATTATTTCTTTTTAAAAAATTATAAAATTCCAATTCTTTATTAAAAAAATTTTTATTTCTAAATTTCTTAACAAAAATTTTTCTCTTACCATTATTAATTGTATAAACGTTATTATTATTATTTACATTCAATTTTGATTTAATTAATTTGTGGATTACTTTCCAATTTTTATATTTTCCATATAAAACTTTTTCTGTATAATCTGGGAAATTTTTATGCGTGAGAATTTTTTCAAGATCATCAATAAAGATATCACAATCTAATTTTCTTATTCTATTTATTTTACCATTTATTGTATTTTCAAAATATATATTTTTATTTATTTTAAAACTAAAAAATTTTATTTTTTTATTTAAGAAGTTAATTGCTGATTTGTGCAAATCATATTTTTTGCCGATAATTGGATATTTAGTTTTGTGACTGATAATGACTATTTCAATATCTTTTTTATTTTTTTTAATAAAATTTAAAAAATTTATAAAACCATTGTTTATTTTTGCTTTACTTATGTATTTTCCATAAATTTTACCTTGAATATTTGTCCACTCATTTAAACTTATTGATTGTAATTTTTTTTTCAAAATATTTTTGTAATTGATTTTTGAGTTACTATATTTTTTGTCTAAAAGGGATTTGTAGATATTATTATAATTTATAATTGTATTATCTAAATCAATTCCAATTAACATTATAATTTGTTCAGAAGTTTAATCTTCTTTAAAATTGAATTTTTATCTAAACCTAGTTTTTTGTGAGTATTTACTAAGTCGCCACTACCTATTATAAAGTTTTCTCCAGCATTTAAGGATAATATTTTATTTCTAAAGTTTTCTTTAGATATTTTAATCTCTGAAATTTGATTATAAAGTCCTCCAAATTTATAATGTTCCTCTATAACTAAAATTTTCTTATACTTTTTTAAGATTTTTATGATTTGTTTTTTATTAATTGGTTTTAAAGTATGAACATTGTAAATTGAGGGATTTATTTTATATTTCTCTAATTCTTTTAAAGAGCTTATAACATTACTTAATATATTCCCGTAACTTAAGATGCATAAATTTTTTCCTTCAATAATTTTTGTAATATTACCAATTTTTGAATTACAATTTTGTGAATTGTAAACAGGTTTTTCGTTTTTTTTTCCAAGTCTTAAAAAAGTAGGTTTTTTACTTTTTAGTATTTGGGGGAATAAAACTTCTAATTCTTGTTGATCTGCAGGCGCAATAATATTTAGTTTTGGTATATTTTGGAGCAAACCTATATCTTCAACACTATGGTGTGTAGTCCCCAAATTTGAATAACCTAATCCTGATCCAACCCCAACAATTATAACTGGTAGATCTTGATAACAAATATCAAGTTTAATTTGCTCAATAGTTTTAAGCGTGTTGAATGAAGTAATCGTATACGTGACTGGTTGAAACCCAGCAAATGCCAATCCTGCGGCAACTGTAGTCATATTACTTTCAGCAACACCACAATTGTAAAAATTATTGGGATGTTCTTTTTTAAAATTATCAAATAGTTTATTTCCAATATCACCAGATAATAAAATAATTTTTTTATTTTTTTTTGTTATTTTGTTAATAATTCTTGCAAAAGTATTTCTCATTGATTCAATATTTTCTTTATAATTTCTAGCTCTTCTTTGTTCGGTATTCGATAATGCCAATTATTATTATCTTCCATAAACTTTATTCCTTTACCTTTGATTGTATTACAAATGATTGCAGTAGGTTTTGACTTATTTTTTTTTGCTTTTTTTAAAGCATTATAAATTTGTCGAATATTGTTTCCGTTTATATCAATAACGTCCCATCCAAATGCTTGCCATTTTTTTTTCATTTCTCCACCAAAAATTTCTTTTGATCTCCCAGTCGCTTGCCAATTATTGAAATCGATTAGAGCAATTAGATTATTCAATTTTTTTGAGGATGCAAACCCTGCTGCTTCCCAAACTGATCCTTCGTTACACTCACCATCACTTAATAAAACTATATTTTTATTATTATAATTATTTATTTTTTCTCCTAAAGTAATTCCACATCCAAAAGATAATCCATGACCTAAAGATCCCGTAGAACAAATTACACCATTTACTTTTTTATTTGGATGTTCTTCTAAAAATGAATTGTTTTTCCCGTATTTATTTAATTGTTTAAAACTAATAAATTTTTTTAGAGCTAAACAAGAGTATAGTGCTGAAGCCGCATGTCCTTTACTTAGAATAAATTTATCTAAAGAATTTTTTTTAATATCAAATTTAAACAGATCAGAAAAAAAAATTACACTCAAAATATCAACACATGATAGAGCAGATCCTAAATGTGCAGCATTTGCTTGATGACTTAATTTGCAGACTTGAAATCTAATTTTGTTAGAAATTTTTGTTATATTTTGCATATATTTGATATAAGTATCACAATTAATTTATAAATTTTAATGAAAAATATTCTTGTAACAGGGGGATGTGGATATGTTGGTACGAGGTTAGTCCCTAAATTATTAGATAGTAATTATAAGGTTACAGTAATAGATACTTGCTGGTTTGGAAATAAGTTAAAGAAAAACAAGAACTTAGTTTTAATTAAAAAAGATATTAGAAATATTGAGGAAAAATATTTTAAGAATATAGATACAGTAATTCATTTGGCATCAATATCTAATGATCCATCATCAATATTAAATCCAAAATTAGCATGGGAAGTTGGCCCACTTGCTACGTACAAAATTCTTGAGATTTGTATTAAGCAAAAGATAAAAAATTTTTTTTATGCATCTTCTGGTAGTGTTTATGGAATAAGCAAAAAACCCAAGGTGACTGAAAGTACTAATCTTCTCCCTATTTCTGATTACAATAAACAAAAAATGATCACAGAAAAAATTCTTGAAACATACTCAAAAAAAATGAGAGTAGTAATTATTAGGCCAGCCACTGTATGTGGTTATTCAAATAGATTGAGATTAGATGTAACCGTAAATATATTAACGTATCAAGCTTACAAAAATAAAATGATAACAGTGTTTGGTGGAAAACAAATAAGGCCCAATATACATATAAGCGATATGGTTGAAATATACTTGTTTTTATTAAAAAATAAAAAGATAGAAGGTATATTTAATGCAGGTTTTGAAAATTTATCAGTTTTAAAAATTGCAAAAAAAATACAAAAAATAACATCTTGCAAGATCAAAATTTTAAAAAGCAATGATCCTAGATCTTATAGATTAAATTCATCTAAATTATTAAAAACTGGTTTTAAACCTAAAAAAAATGTTGATTTTGCTATATCAGAATTATTAAATTTTTTTATTAAATCTAAATTTAAATCTAATGATAATAATGTAAATTTAAAAGTAATCGAGAATAAAAAAATTATATGAAGAAAATTTTAAAATTTGAAGAATTAACCTATCTAAAAAAAAGATTAACTAAAAAAAAAATTATACTTGCTCATGGGACTTTTGATTTTTTTCACCATGGTCATTTGATGCATTTAAAAAAATCCAAATCTTTAGCTGATATTTTGGTAGTATCAATTACATCAGATAGATTTGTTAAAAAAGGTCCAAAAAGACCATTATATAATCAAAAAAAAAGAGCTATTTTAATTTCACATTTAGATTTTGTTGATTATGTAGTTGTAAACGATAGTCCAACAGGTGTTCAGGTTATTCAGAAATTGAAACCCAACTTATATTCCAAAGGTATAGAATATAAAAATCATGGTGAGGATTATACACGTGCGATTTCTTTAGAGGTAAAGGCGTTAAAAAAAAATAAAGGGAAAATAGTGTATACTAACGAAAATGTAATGAGCTCATCTAATTTAATTAACTCAATAATAAATGAAAAAAATGAAAAATTACAATCATTTAAAGAAAAATTTAAATTAAGAAATAAATTTTTAGAATATTTTGAAATTTTTGAAAAATTAAAAAATAAAAAAATACTTGTAGTTGGAGATGTGATTTTAGATGAGTATATTGATACAACTGCATTAGCAAAGTCACCTAAGGAGGAGTTAATTTCCGTAAAAGAAAAAAAAAAAACGATCTATTATGGTGGTATATTAGCGACTGCTAAACATTTATCAAGTTTTTCAAAAAATGTAAGTATAGTTTCAGTGCTTGGAAATAAGATTAAGAAAAATAAAAAAATAATAGAAAATATTAGTAAATATTGTGATTTTAAATATTTTGTTGCTAAAGATAGGGACAACAACGTAAAGACAAGATATCTAGACGTAAATAATAAAAAGTTATTTCAGTCTAATATTGTTGATTTTGATTACATTGATGAAAAGTTAGAAAAAAAAATCATAAATTTTCTCTCTAAAAATATTAAGTCTTATGACATTGTTTTAATAAATGATTTTGGGCATGGATTAATGACCAAGAATTTAAGAAATTTTCTAGAAAAAAATTCTAAAAATCTCTGTTTAAATGTTCAGACGAACAGTGCAAATTTTGGGTTTAACTATTTTAATAAGTACAATAGATGTGATTATCTTACTTTAGATGAGCCAGAGGCTAGATTTGGAACTTTTGATAGGTTTGGGGATATTGATAAGTTAGCAGAAAAAGTTATCAAAAAAATTAGGACCAAAACAGTATCAATTACATATGGTGCCAATGGCACAAGATCATTTAATTCTAGGTCATTTAAAAAGTCTGTGAAATATGTTCCAGCTTTCACAGATAATGCTATAGATACTCTTGGTGCTGGGGATGCTTTTTTTGCAATTTCATCTTTATTTTTTTCTCAAAATAACGACCCAGAAAAAATTGCATTCGTAGGTAACGTGGCGGGGGCTCTTAAAGTACAATATTTGGGGCATGAAAAACATATAACTAAAGATAGTTTTTACTCTTTTTTAAAATCTATTTTAGCCTAAATGAAATATCATTTTTTAATTATGGCTTTAAATGAGGAAAAAAAATTACTGAAAACATATAAAGAGTTAATATATGTAATAAGAAAAACAAATACTAAGAATTATAAAATTTATATAGTTGATGATGGTAGTACTGATAATACTTTTAAAATTGGATTGAAAATTAAGAAAGAAAATAAAAAAGTTGTTCTTCGTCGAAATCAAAAAAATTTAGGCCTTGCAAAAAATGTAAAAAATTTTCTTTTAAAATCGCCAAATACTGGAAAGTTGATATTAATTAGTGGGGATAACGATTTAAGTAAAAGTATTATTATAAAATTAATTAATGCATCGAAAAAAACAGATTTAGTTATTAGTTACTTTACAAATAGAGAAATGAAAGGGATTTTTAGAGCGTTTCTGTCAACCACGTTTAATTTAATATGTTGTACATTATTCAATGTTTATGCTTTTTATCTACAGGGTCCATTTGTATGGCCTCTTAAAAATTTAAAAAGAATAAAAATTTTTTCAAATGGCATAGCATATGTAAGTGAAATTAATATCAAATTATTAAGAAGTGGATTAAAATTTACTGAAATTTCGGGACAAATGAATACAGGATCAAAAAACTCAACTTCGATAAAATTTATGAATTTTATTGATATTTTTTTTACAATTATACATTTACTTATTGAAATATATATTAATAAAAATTTTAAAAAAATTTCAACCAGAGTTGACATTTAATATGAAAATATTCGTTATAGGATCTAATTCATTCATGGGAATAAGTTTGATCAGATATATTTATAATAAAAATTTTTCTAATGTTGATATTATTGGCGTGAGTAGGTCTAATGAAAAAAATTTAGTTTTTAATTCTAATCAATTATTTAAGAAAAAAGGATTTAAATTTTTTAAAATAAATTTAAATAAAGATACTAAAAAATTGATTTCATTACTTAAAAAAGAAAAACCAAATATTATCTACAATTTTGCAGCGCAAAGCATTGTTCAAAATAGCTGGGACATACCCATAGATTGGTTTGAGACAAATTTAATTTCAAATATAAAACTTTTAGAATATCTCAAAAATACTGATTATTTGGAAAAATATATTCACTCATCTACACCGGAAGTTTATGGAAGTACAAAAAAAAGAATTATTGAGAATTTTAATTATTTTCCAAGTACACCCTATGCATCTTCAAAAGCTTCGATTGATATGTATTTAAAAAATTTATTTGATAACTATAAATTTCCGGTTTTATTTACAAGAGCCTCAAATATATATGGACCTGGACAAAAACTTTATAAACTTATTCCTAAAACCATAATGTCAATAATGTTGAATAAAAAAATTAATTTAGATGGCGGTGGTTTGTCTAAGAGATCATTTATTTACGCTGATGACGTTTCATCAGCACTTTTAAAAATTAAAAATAAGGGAAAATTTGGAGAAATTTATCACATCACTAATGAAAAAATGTACACCATAAAAGATATAGTTAAAATAATATGTAAAAATATGGGTGTGGAATTTTCAAATTATATCGAAATCGCCTCCGAAAGAAGAGGTAAAGATTTTTCTTACGATATGTCATCAAAAAAATTAAGAAATTTGGGCTGGAAGTCAAACTTTAATATTTATTTTGGAATTAAGGAAACTAAATATTGGATAGAAAACAATTTTAAGAATCTTAAAAAAGCAAGATTAATATATCAACATACTAAATAGTTTTTATATTTTTTTCATAACTGTAAAAAAACTATTTTTAAATACCTTTATATAATTAATCTTATATTCTATTAAATTTGGGTAATCATAATTATTGAATATAATAAAACTTGGTAAATTATTATAATCATTATATTCTCTGTAAAGTAGTTTAAATTTCTGTTCTAACTTACTCATATGAAATTTTTTATTATATAAAGAATGATAAAAATTATCATCAAGATCATTTCCAAAAATTAGATGTTCAAAGTTTACAAAGTTTTTAAAATCTATAATTCCACTTTTTTTAAATAAATATTTAAAACATAAACTTTCAGAAGCATTTATGATGTGACACATTTTTATAAATCTACTTAGTCTTTCTTTAGAATTATAATTTGTATTTTGATAATTAATCAATTGATTATCTATTTTATAATAATAATTGAAAAAATTTACGGTTGGAATATCGAATACAATAATATTTTTCATTTTCAAGTATTTCTTTATTTCTTTTAGATTAACAAAATATTTTTTTTGAAGTTCTAAATTTTTTTTGTTTTCTAAAAAATAATTTGAAGAATAATTATACTGAGCAATTAATACAAATATTGCAAAAATTGGAAACAA
>MDTG01199508.1_pt1 | contig 10388 bp, 7 predicted proteins | sample 811421 | NCBI WGS metagenome assembly MDTG01 (sample SAMN05326645, study PRJNA326480) | marine metagenome | isolation source: seawater | place: Pacific Ocean: South East | collected 2011
CATGTTAGGGTCTATCATTGTACCATGAGTTTTCAAGTGTTTAGCCATATCTAAATGGAACTTGTCTTGTTTTGGATTTGCTTTTAGTTCCTTAGATATACCGTAACCCAAAGCCTGTAGGCCGTGTACATCATGTGGTACAGTCATAATGTATCTTTGAGCATCACGGAATGCTCTCATAGTGTTGTCAATATACTGTTGAGGATTAGAATTATCAAACGCATCAGGTCTTGCTTCTATCATGGCTGGAATGATTTTATCTCTTGCTACTTCGGCTACTAAGTTTCTATGTGACTTGGCTAAATCGTGAAGAGTATTTGCTTCTATTTTCCAAAAATTATTTGCTTTTGAACCCAATACCTTTTGCATACCTTTTCTCTGCAATTCGGCTAACTCTCTTTCAGTTTCACTTATTCTAATTGCAATAGCCTCTTTTTCTTCGGGGTCTGTTAAACCTGTAAACTCTTGAGATAAATTATCTAAATAATTAGTTAGTTCAGTTTCTTTCTCAAACGAAGGTAGCATACCACCTAATCTAATCATTCGATTGATAGCATCGTGTACACCGGCTTTGACTGTAGTTTTAGTTTTTTGAGTTCTTCTTTTCTGTTCATTTTCTTTATTTAAGTTAAAGATAATATCATCAAATGTGTTACCTAAATCATCAAAATTGATTTGAGAATGCTGTGAATCAAATATTGCTGATTTTAATTCATGGTGGTCATCACCTTCTAAATAATCTAAAATCTGTTTTGGATTAGTGGTGTTTAGAATCTTAGCAACGGTATTAACAATCCTAACGGGCATAAAGTGCTTAGGATTATCAATAAACATATTTTTCATATTTTTGTAATTTGGTTGGGTTATATTCCCCCATCCCATAAGTTCAGCAAATTGGTCAGCATCTTCATCTCCAAGCCCGCTATCACCTCTCATGTAATCATTAAACTTTACAATTGATTTTTTTGCAGGGTTGTTTGGGTGATTGTTTCTGCCTGTAAGTTTGTTTAACCAAAAAGCATGTCTTGCGTTTTTATAGATATGGCTATCAGATGGATTAGCACCAAATGGTGTTTCAGTATGTAATGATTTATTGGGAATATTAGTAATTGCATCTTGATTAGGTTCAAAATGACTTCCGTATTTTTCTCTGTCCTTTTTACTTGTAAATCTCATTACATATTCATACTGTGGAGAAAGTGAAGATTTGTGTTCAGTGAAATTATTTTTATCAGTCAAAGGTTCTTTCAAAAGACCACTATCATGTTTGTAAGGCACACTTACATTCATTGGTGAAAGCAAGTTTTGTACGCTTAATGAGTCGGGTGGATAAACATATTTTTTCGTATTAGCATCATAAACACCGTGTAACCGTTGTTTTTCAGGCATGAAATGATATGCCAAAGAAGTATTATTTGGATTAGCATGAATATATTCTGTGCCTGTATCTTGAATGTCAAACAAATCAGACATGCCATCTTCATCTGCGGCTGCTGCATGAATCATTTCAATATAGGTAGTAAGGGTCATGTTACCGCCTCCTGTATTTTGGAACGGTTGTGACCAAAACTTACCGGGGCCATATGTGTGCGTACCATCCTTCGATACCTTCCAATACTCCGGCTTTTCCTCTTCAGGGTGAGGGCCATGTGCAGCAGTAAAAAATGCACGATGATTGCGTAAATCTTTGATTTGTGAATGAAGTGAACCACTTCTTTTTGACATTTCTACAACCATGTTTATCATGCCTGAATCAACAATAGGGCCATCCATTTCTCCATGTATTGGATGGTTTTCTAACAAATTACCACTTATTGGGTCATAACCTGCTAAGTACATTAAATCGTCTTTAGTCATTCTGACATTATCAATATCTCTTTTCTTTCTTAACGCACCATAATTACCATCTTTTTTTACCGTTCTAAAATGGTTGTAAGAAGCCTCTCTTAAATCAGGCCAATCCATTTCTTTCATCGGTTCTTTACCAATCCTTAATCTTGGTAAATATTTCAAAGCGTGGTGCCCTGCTGCTTCACGGTTAGCCTCATGTTGGTTATTTATTTCATCAAGAATGTAATCAGCAAGTGACCTTTCGCCTAATTCATCTAAAGGAGTATGGGCTATTTTTCCTAATGATTGCTGGAAAAATCTATCTTCACCGGGATTGTGATAGTCTACATCATTGCTTTCTTGTCTAAAATGAGCATTTCTTCCCGGCATTTTCATTTTCCTAATTGCCCAATTCTTTTCAGGAGTCATTCTCATTAATTTGTTATAGATTAAACGAGCAGATGGGATTTTTTCACCATTAGGTAATTTAATTTCATCATGTTCATCTAAGCCTTTTTCTTCTATGTGTTTTTGAATAGTGGTTCTTTCTTCAGGAGAAAACCATTCAAGACCATACATGTAAGACCTGTGACCAAGATTTTTAGGATGATATTCTACATCATCCATATATTCGCTGCCTGTTTTGAAATGCTCATTAGAAACCCAATCTGCTGCTCTATCGTTAAAGTGAGCATGTCGCATCGCCTCTTCTGCTTCAAAGGCATTCAGACCATTTTTGATAAACTCATCTTGTAAGTCTGAGTTCTCTCTTTTCCACCGGTGATAATCACGATTGTAGAAATCTTCTTGATGGCGATTGATAGTCATGGCTGTATTCAAATCACCAATTAATTTTGTTTTTGTTTCTGCAAAGGTCTTTTGATAACCCGCCTTTAATGGGTGGTCAGAGGGAAGATGTTTTAGGAGGGCTTTTTCAAAATCTCTCTCTTCTTCTATATGCCCATTAAACACATGTGAGCGTAGCAACTCAACAAAGTGAGGCACACCATTAGCGGTTTGCCTTCTTAATGGATGATTCAGTTCGTGGAATGGGAAATGGTGTTTTTGATATGGATGCCTTGGACTTTTTGGATTATAATAAGGCCAAACAGCAAATCTATTGTTTGCCTCTTCAGGAGTCTGTAGACCATCTTGCCATACATGTTGAGTAGGCTCTCCGTGAGTATGGTGTTGTGCAAGCAAATATCCTTGACCTTGACGAAAACGATTTATGTCATCTTGTTTTACAGCCTCTAATTGGTTTTTTTCGTAGTTCTCTTGTTTAGATGCTTTCAGGATTATTTCTTCTGCTGTTACCTTCAAAGATTTATACAGATTATCCGATGGGACATCTGTATTTTCAAATGCAATGATATATTCTGCCGCAGAATTAGAAAGGTCAATTCCATCCTCAAGCGATTTCAATAACTCGTTAGTACAGATATTGAAATGCTCTAAAGACATTAACTCACCGCCTATTGCGATGAACCTTCACCAGCAGAATCCTCTCTTTCTACACCTGAACCGGAGTGAGGATTCATTCTGTCACCGAGTCTTGCTAAATCTGCCTTCTTGTCTGCCTTTTTCTTTTTAGGCTTACCATCTTCAGTTTGGATAGTCTTACCATTAGTTGTAAAGTAACCACTCTTGGTTTGACCACCGGATTCTGCTACAAAGTGTGGGTTCACATCAGTAATTTTTTCGGGCTGATAACCCGGTTGGGCTTTAGCCATTTTACCACCGCATGATGGGCATTTTTCGCCTTTTTCCATTTTACCACCGCATGATGGGCATTTTTCGGCTTTTGCCACATTACCTTCTGTGCAACTCATCTTCATACAGCCGCCCATTTTGTCCATCTTAGAACCACAACTTGGACAGGATTTACATTCACAAGGTTCTTTACCACAATCACACTTGGCTTTAGCCATTTTGTTACACTTGCAATCGTCACCCTTTCCTTTACATTCAGGGCATGTTTTTGCTTTTACTAAGCGGTCAATTCTTTGCTCTAATTCTATTGCTTTTGCTAATAATGGTGATTCATCATATCGTGGTTTCATTGTGCAACACCTCTTGCATCGTTTGCCATATCATGAATATCCTCCCAAGACATTTCATGTAATTCTTCATTAGAAATTGATGTTATATTTTGTTGATTAGATTTCATAATTTCGTTTGAAAAATCCATATCACCTCTAAATGGGTCTACCTGTAAATCATTTGTAAGTGGTGTACTTACAGATACAAGACCCATTTTACGAAGTAATGCTTGAGGATTATTGATTAATTTTCTCAAAGCATCGTTTTCAGCCTTAATGATGTTCAAGTTACTATCCATAATCTCCATCTTGTTGATGAGTACACCCATCAATTTCTCCGCATTATTTTCTGAAGATTCTGTCAAAGTATCACCTCAAACTCTTCTACCGTAGGAACCAGCACCACGAGTATTATTTCTATTGAACTTAGAAGATGATGTAAAACCTAACCTGTTACTGTTATCAGCAATAGACTTAGTAACATTTTCAAACTTTAGAACAGGTGCCCCGCCAGCAAAAATATCTCTTGGCCCTTGAGGTGTTACAACATCACTCTTGGTAATTTCATTCTGTAAATCGTCTGCAAGGAAGTCACTTAACTTCTGTACTTCAGTAAGATGTTGCTTGGCTAAACTGCCGTCACCATTCTCTAAAGCATCAATAAATGCCTTCTGTGCTTGTTCCATTTTTCTTGCCATAGGGTGCATTTTAATTAAGTCCATAAAATCCCTGCCGTGTTACGCTCATGTATTACCTGTTTAAGAGGGTTATGCCCCTCTTAGATTTCTCGCATCTCTTATTGCGTTACTATTTCTTTGTTGAAGTGTAGGTGGTGGCCCTCTTTGTTGAACATTAGAAATTGGTGAGCCGCTTCCTAATGTAGTGCGTCTTTGCGGGGCCGCAGGGCCACGGTTACGAATACCCATACCCTGTCCTCCCGGCTGCGGTGGAGGCATCATTTGTTGTGCTAACTGCGGAGGGATTTGCGGCCCTCTACCCATCATGGGAGGCATACCACCCGCCATTGGCATTCCTCCACCCGGTGGCATACCCGGTGGCATACCCGGTGGCATACCCGGTGGTGGTGCGCCTCCCGGTGGAGGTTGTTGTGCAGGTTGAGGTTCAGGTCGCTTGTAAGTAAATCTAATGTCACGGTTAGCAGTGTCCTCTAACAATTCAGGCGCAAATCCAAGTTGTGCCATTCTTTGTGCTACATTCAACTCTTGCTCATCTCTTCGCAATCTTGTAATTTCATCTTCTTCTTCGTTTGGATATAATGTTAATTTCCAATCGTTAATGTCCATTTGCTTGAGAAGTCGAGGGAATAAAACCTCTGTGTAAACTTTTTGACCAAACTCAACAGCACGATTAGTAACAAGTATTTGCATACCTTCATTATTCAATCCACCCGATTTACCACTATCAATCATAAAGACTGATGAAACACCGTAGAAAGCAGCAATACGATTTCGTATTTCATCACGCACTGCTATATACTGCATTTCTTCAAGCGTGTCCATGAACTTGACCCAATTTACACCACCACGACCTGTAGAAGATTCAATACCAACCTTCGGTACATAATGGGGGTCACGCTCCATTTTCTCATCTACAGCCTTCCAAAATGACTTCATAGACTCAAGATTATCTGTAGTTACAGATACAATACCTTTTGGCATTCTTCGTTTTTGATACGCTGTGTAAATGTAATTATCCATAGCAGTGAGAGTCATTGCCTGTCTCCACATTGTATTAACAGGAGAGCGACCATACAACTTAGATGGAGTGTATTTACTTACATGCAATACTTCACCTTCTACGAAGTATTGAGTCTTACCTGACCCTGCCATGTTTACATAATGTACATCGTGTAATTCTGCACCACATATTTCGCAATTTTCATCTTCAGCGTGAGTTTTTATTTCATCTCTATGTATTAAACAAGTTTTGTAACGACCACCACGCACACCTCTCTTATCTGCTACAATTCGCATAAAGATAGGGTCACCACGCATAATTTCTTTTACACGGAAAAATGCTACCTCTTTAGTCTTAGGGTCTACAAAGTATTCTTTTACAAGAATTAAGAAGGCATCATCTACTACATTCAAATCTGCTTCTACTTCATTTAACACATGTAGGAATGACTGTTCCATACTGTTCTCTTGTTTAAGTAACCATTTAGCATATGTTAGTTCATCAGTGTCCGGCTTTCTTACCGGCCCACCACACTCTTTACATTGCTGAACTTCACTTTGATATTCTTCATCACAAATGGTACACTTGTGTACAAATCTCTTTTCAAAGTAGTAACCTCTTCTGAACATCTCTTGTCTTAGTTTTGCAAGCACAGTTCTCAAAATTAACGACTCATTACTAACTGCGTAAAGTGCAGGTATAGTAATACCTTGAGCCATTACAGGTTCTTGAATACCACTTGTCCAAAGTGGCATAGAAGGAACCGGTGAATCCTTTCGCCTGAATGGTTTTCCTAATGCGCTAATAAAACGACTAATTCTTCCTTTTTCTTCTGCCATCATAGACCCTCCGCAAATGTACCAATAGTGTCAGCATCAACGCCCCATTCGTTTAGAAGAGATGCCGCTTTGTTTTTATGCTCTTTCCAATTATTGAAAGTAACGAGTTGGTACAACTCATTTTTCCGCATTGTGTCTTTTTCATCAATATAATTTAACACAGCCCTTGCTTGTAGTGATTTTAATTTCAAATATGGGGATATACCTTTTAGTAAAGAGCGAATAGAATCTTTTGAAGAGAAAATAAGTCTGTGTACAGGTTTTACAGTATTTTTGGCTAATTTTTGGTCAGATACAAGACGACCACACTCAAGCAACTTCTGTAATTCCTCACAGTGCATTTTTCCCTCTGTACCACTCGCTACTATGGTTACACGAGGGTCACCACGCTTGGAAATGAAGATACTACCGTCAGCATCTACGAATCCTGCGGTATATGCCCAAATATCTTTTATGATAAGGCCATCATGTCCCATTTTTACAAATGTACCTCTTGAAGCACCCCTATAGACATCAACTTCTTCACCATACATCTTGATTAGGCTTCCTAACTTGCTTGTAGTCATAGATTTATCGAGTACATCCATTCCTCTTCGTAATATTTCACGGCTACTTAGTGCGCCTTCTGTTTCTAACAGGTTAGATGTAAAATTAAGAGCATTCAAATCAGATTTTGTCAAAGAATCTATCTGATGTAGAGTATTTCTCCACATTTTCTGAGCATCCTTCTTCAAATCAAGTGCTGCAACCCAATTTTCTTGGTCATTCGTGTCCCAATCTACTTTATCGTTAATATGTTGTAAAACAGTCACCGCTTTTAGGTACTGTTGACACGCTTTTTGCAAACTTGTGCTTCTTGACTCACCAAACTTACGCAATGCTTTGAGAGTTTTGTCATTTAAGCCTATATTTCTAATTACATCGTCTAAACCATCAGACCATGACAGACTTTTGATGGTAGTATCAACTTCTATAGCCTTTAGAGTGCGAATATCACTTATGATACTGTCATAATCGCCTCTATTATCCTTATCATGCCTACGCATCTTCTTACACATTCGGATTATCGTGTTTGCATCTTTACCATAATGTGATTCAAACCAACCATCCCCATTTTCGGGAAAAGATTTCTTTGCCACATATTCGTTTTTGTATATAGTAGAAGATTCTACAGGAATTGTATGATTTTGAAAATTGGGATGCTGTGACAGGTTTTTGATTACCAAATTAGAAAAATCATCGTCTACATTCAAGGGCGTATCGTAGGTGTCACCTATCAGCATACTCCCCCACATAATGACCACTCAATTGACCTCTTTAATAAACTATTTCTTATCTTTGACACCGACCTTCTTTGGTTTGCCTACGGTAATTACCATAATCATACCACCTTTCTTCGGTTTTTCTTCTTCGCCTTTTGATTTCAAAAAGCCCATTACATAATCCATATTTATCATGGTATCATCCATCCGTCTGCTAAACTATCTTTGTTATTTCTGTGTGGTTTGCCGGTCAACCATTCATCAAATCCGGGCATTACATCATCGAGTAGAACTATTGAACCTTTGAACTCCTTAGTAGCCCAATTAGCCAATGCAAGACTCATTGCTAAGTCATCGTGAGTACCTACACTCTCCAACTTACCATTCTTTTGCATACCGAAGCGGTTCAACTCCGTTTCTAATTTGTGAGTAAACTCTCTACTTCTCTTATCCCCGTATGGGGTTTGAATCTGACCTTGCTCAAATGCCATTAGTAATGACATGAACATGCTTTCTTTTCGCTGTCGAGTTGTCATAAATGTCTTGATAGGAATATCATTTCTCATTTCTTTTAATTCAGCCTCAAACATACGCTGGAAGTTGTTACCTTCAAGTTCAATTAAATCAGGTTGGAAACGATTATTCAGTAAAAGAATCTGCTTTTTCTGCGCCAAACCACCCACACCCTTTTCATGGAATATACCTACAATTTGTTTTGTGTTGTCATCGGGAAGTGTACGCAATACAGTCATCGCTGTAAAGTCAGCATTCTTATCAGATGCAATTGCTGTGTCCCATCCAATAAAGTGCTGACCAAATACACCAGCCGGCTCTCCTTCTTCATCATACTCAGTTTCAGCCCTATCGAGTAATACTAATTCCTTATTACGGGCTTTTTCTAATATATCATTAGGGAACATACTTGCTACATCGTGAATAGGTTCACATAGATATTCACGAGAGAACTGTATCGCTGGCATAGATAACCTTCTTTGGTCGAGTGAATCTAAGTCCCATCGCTCAGGCCACAGTGCCTCACCTTGCTCATTGATAGCAGGATATGTTTCAACAGTAAATGTTTCAGTCTGCTCAAGTTGAGAATATAAATCGTTATACGAGAACGGTGTACCTACCATCATCAATCTACCTGTGTGGTGCAGAACAGGAAGCAATACACCGTAAAACCAATCTGCGGCTCTTTGTAATTCAGTACCGGTAGTACCCCATAGAATATCGTCACACAATACTACATTCGGGTGGAAACCACGAGTTCCTCCACCAACCGACTTTGCCATTATACGACTACCATTTGAGAACTCAAAGTATGTCTTACGCCACGGTCTACCTTCAGGAATTAAATATCTTAAACAAGGTGTACCTTCTATGTTGTTACGAATAAAACGCATGTGTTCAAGTGTCTGCTCAAGTGAGTGAGAGAAAATCATGATGTGAGTATTAGGTTGAAACGCTGCAATCCATAATGCACGACTCATAAAGAATACAGATTTACCATGGTCACGACTCGCTTTAACGCAATAGTATCTGTTTTTATCAAGACCTTCATCCCAACTTTTGTGATGTCCTGAATAATCAAATCCTAATATTTCAGTGAAGAAGTATTGAAAGGACTTAGCAGACATCTTTCTGTCCATGTCCAAAATAAACTCACTCATATCGGTCATTTAATCACCCGGTTATTCTATCTAAGTACAATCCCATGACGATAGAACCGACTTCATGCGGGTCAGCCTTATAGAATAGGTCACCAAACTCATTGAACATCATATCTACAAATGATTTCCACTGAATACTTGGGTCATCTTGGAAACTGTCTAAGTTTCTTAACGCCTCAGTTAATCTATTTTTATTATCTACAGTAGGAGTGGAACTACCACGCACAGTCTTTCTACCGGAAAATGGAGTTCTACGAGATATAGTAGCACCCGGCCCTAAAGTGGTTTTTTGTCCAAATGCTCTTGGGCCACCTAAAGATTCTATTGCAGCATCTATTGGTTGCTTTTGCTGGTAAGTTTGAGGTGTGTCTTGCCAATTAACCCCAAAGTTAGGTAATTCCGTACCCGTACCTTCTCTCAATTCATCTCCACTCATAGATGGTACATTACGAGAGCCAGCATAAGCATCTTCTGTTGTTTCAAAGTCTTTTGCTCTATATCCTTCAGTAGTAGTCCTATCGGGTGCTTGATATGGTATTGCTTGGTTTTTCTGTGCGGGTTGTAAATCACCAAATCCTAATACATCAGCAGGGTTCATTGGTGGAGGTGTAGTGTCTATTGCAGGTGTTCGTGGTAAACTTGCTAAGTCTAATTCTTTTGGTTGACGACCCGGTAAATCTTCTAATTTTGCTGGCTCTGCTGGTTGAGGTGTAGGTGGTTTAACAAGAACCTGTCTATCAGCAATTTCTCTTGCTCGTGCTAATCTTTCATCTCTTGTTGGGGGTGCTTGAGCAGATGGCTCATCCACAAGTTCTACATCACTGTTATCAGGTGCAAGTTGTTGAGCAGGTTGAGCAGGGTCAAGATTCAAATTATCAAGTTTATCAGAAGTTTCTTGGAAAGCAGCATCCTCCTGTTCAGCCCTTTGTTGTTTTAATCCTTGTCTTGCTTGTTGATATTTTTCCTCAGAAGTAGCCCTATCGAGTAAACCCCGTTTTACTCCTACTTGTGCAGCAGGTGCAGGTGCCGTAGGTTGAGGTGCCG
>MDTG01164172.1_pt1 | contig 10387 bp, 8 predicted proteins | sample 811421 | NCBI WGS metagenome assembly MDTG01 (sample SAMN05326645, study PRJNA326480) | marine metagenome | isolation source: seawater | place: Pacific Ocean: South East | collected 2011
AAGACAACATCAAGAAGGCAACCGAAGTCATGCATATTCTTCCACAAATCCGGAATTTGTGCATCGCTGCTCACATTGATCACGGTAAGACCACGCTCTCCGACAACCTCATCGCAGGCGCAGGAATGATGTCCAACGAATTGGCCGGTTCAGCCCGTGTTCTCGACTTTGACGAGCAAGAATCCGCTCGTGGCATCACCATCAACGCTGCCTCGGCTTCCATGGTCCACGCCGTGGAAGGAACGGACTATCTCATCAACCTCATCGACACTCCAGGTCACGTCGACTTTGGTGGCGACGTCACTCGTGCCATGCGCGCTGTTGACGGGTGTTTCATTCTTGCCTGCGCCGTCGAAGGCCCTATGCCTCAAACCGAAACGGTGGTTCGGCAAGCCCTGAAAGAAAAGGTGAAACCCGTCCTGTTCATCAACAAAGTGGATCGCCTCATCAACGAGCTTCAGGTCACCCCCGAAGACATGATGGCACGATTTACGGAGACGATCAAAAAGGTCAATCGATTGATTAAGCAGTTTGCTCCGGAAAACAAGAAGAAGGAATGGCAAGTCTCCGTCCAAGACGGAACGGTTGCTTTCGGGTCGGCGTACCACAACTGGGGCATCACCGTGCCCTACATGTCAAAGTCCGGCATCTCCTTCAAAGAAATTTTTGAATACTGCAACAACGAAGATCAAAAAACGCTTGCTGAAAAAGCACCTGTCCACGAAGTCCTCCTCGACATGGCGGTCACAAAACTCCCAGGTCCCATTGAGGCACAAGTCTACCGCATCCCCAACATCTGGAACGGCGACCTTGACTCAGAAATTGGAAAGGCCATGATTTCGTGCGACCCTGAAGCCGAGCTTGCCATGATGGTCACCAAGATTTGGATGGACCCCCATGCGGGCGAAGTCGCTGTGGGTCGTGTGTACTCTGGCGCAATCAACCAAGGCGAGTCCGTGTACGCCATCGGTGGTGCAAAACCAGAGCGCGTCCAACAAGTGGCCATGATGGTTGGAGGGGACCGAATCACCGTTCCCAAGGTTGTGGCAGGCAACATCGCTGCAGTGACCGGAATTCGTTCCGCTGCGGCGGGTGTGACCCTCTCTCGAGACAAAGACTTCACTCCCTTCGAAGCCATCCGCCACTACTCCGACCCTGTGGTCACCGTAGCGGTTGAGCCAAAGAGCATGAAGGACCTTCCAAAGTTCATCGATGCACTCCGTTCGTTGGCCAAAGCAGACGCTTCGCTGCAAGTGACCACCAATCAAGAAACCGGTGAAGCTCTTCTCGCTGGAATGGGCGAACTCCATCTTGAAATCACGGTCTATCGAATCGAAGAAGAACAGAACATCAAGGTCAAGGTCAGCCCACCAATCGTCGTTTATCGAGAGGGCATCGAAGGCTCAAACCGTGGCAGCGCTTTTGAGGGCAAGTCGCCCAACCGACACAACCGTTTCTTTTTCGAAATTGAAGCTCTTCCCACCGATGTCGTGGCCGCACTGCGCTCCGGTGATCTAGGCGACGGTCCCGTGCGAAGTGGTGATGCGAAAGAGGTCGGTAACAAGTTCGGTGAACTCGGCATGAACAAGGACATCATGAGGAAAATCTACGCCATCAACGGAACGAACGTTCTCGTGAACGACACCAAAGGTATCCAAAACCTCCATGAAACCCGTGAGTTGATCATCGAAGCCTTCAACGAGGTTTGCGTCAAGGGCCCCATCGCTGATGAACCCGTTCAAGGGATGTTCGTCCGACTGGTTGATGCTAAACTCCACGAAGACGCCATCCATCGTGGACCAGCTCAAACCATTCCGGCCGTTCGCAACGGCATCAAGGGCGCCATGATGCGAGCAAGGACGGTTCTGCTTGAGCCCATGCAGAAAGCCTTCGTCTCTGTGCCAAACGACTGGCTTGGACCGGTGACACGTGAAGTCACCACCCGCCGAGGCATCATTGAAGACATGCCCTCTGAAGGGGCGGTCACAACCGTTGTTGGTGTCATACCAATCGCTGAAACTTTTGGCTTTTCCAACGACATTCGTGCTGCTTCACAAGGCCGCGCCGTGTGGAACACTGAGAATCTTGGATTTGAGATCTTGCCCCCGCAACTTTTCGACAAGGTCGTCGGTGAGATTCGACAGCGTAAGGGACTCAAGCCCGAGCCCAACCCAGAATCCTATTACGCGGACTGAGGCGATACAATGCAAGGGGTTGTGCGTGGACTCCACGTCAATCCCAACGGAGGTGTACCGAAGCACCCAGTGGATCAACTCATCGTGCACTTTTCAGGTTGCGAAGGCGACAAGCAAAACGACCGCAAACATCACGGCGGGCCTGAAAAAGCCGTTTGCCTGATGGAGCGCTGGGTTATGGACCGACTGCAAAGCGCAGGCCATCCAATACAACCGGGTACAACGGGCGAAAATGTGCTCATCGGTGGGACTCAGCCAGGCGACATAACCGTTGGCGTCCGTGTGATCATCGGAGGGGTGGTGTTGACCATCACCGGGGATGCACCCCCGTGCAAGACGATTCGTGAATCTTTTCTCGCTGGTGCCTTTCGGGACCTGAGTCACAAGCGCCTTCCGGGTCAAACACGTTGGTACGCCAGCGTCCATCAGCCCGGCACAATTCGACTCGGCGACGACGTACGCGTGCTCAATGAAGGCGAGCAAGTTGGAAGTCAGTGAGTTCACGAAGAGCCTTGAGTGCAGGGTTTTCTTCGATTCGGTCGAGGCAGGCGTGCGCCTGTGCGTGGAACGCCTCTGCTTTCTCCCTAGCGTAATCCACTGAACCCAGCTCAGAGAGAGCTGCTAAGCCGTCGGTCAAGGCTGCCTGAGTGACGGCCTCTCCCTTTCCAAGCACAGCCAGCAATCGGTCCTTAACCGGCCCGTCGGGTTGCTGCATGGCGTGAATGACCATCAGCGTCCGTTTTCCCTGGGCGATGTCCGAACCTGCTGGCTTACCGAGGGTTACCGAATCCGATAGAACATCGATAACGTCGTCCATGAGTTGGAAGCACAGTCCCAACGCTTTGCCCCATTCGGCCATGAGTTGGACCGTCTCGTCATCGGCTCCCGAAATTCGTGCACCGATTTCGGCGCAAATCCAGAACATCACCGCTGTTTTACCCTCAATCATCTCGATGTATTCTTCTTCTGAGACCTCGAGTCGGTCTTCAAATTCAATGCCAAGCTGCTGTCCTTCGCTGACACGCCGGACCATCCAGGCGACACGATTGACGAGAGGGGGGATGTCATCGATTTCGACGTTTTCAGCTTGAACGAGCCGTTCAAACGCTATTGCAAGCATGGCGTCACCTGCGTTGATGGCCGTTGGGAGACCGTATTCGATGTGGACCGCATTCCGTCCACGCCTCAGTTCATCGTCGTCCATGATGTCGTCGTGAACGAGCGTGAAGTTGTGGACCGTTTCAATGGCCGCTCCGATGTCAAGCAGACCGGCGTGGGTATCACCAACCGCCTTTGCGATGAGCCAAGGGAGGGTGGCTCGCATTCGTTTTCCACCACCCTCAATGAGGTGCATCATGGCGTTTCCGAGTCGCTCGTGTCTTGAGGCTCGCAAACTGTCTTCAATTCGATGCTCGATGAGTGGTTTCACTTCCATGATGGACGTCAACAGGTCAGCACCTTCGGCGTTTGGCAGCATGTAGGAAACGTCACCCATGTCGTGGATCAACTCATCACCGAGCTCGAGAAGGGCGTTTTGGTCGTCAAAGGCACTCCACCAACTCGGTTGCATGATGCGAGCAGCGATGCAGCGAAACCACGGAGCTATGGCTTGGGTGGCGTCCCGTTCTTCCAACAGCATCGCCTCCATTCCTTCACGATCCACCCACATCGTGTCAGCAACTTCGTTTGGGTTTGGATGAACATCGACGTCAGCACACATCACGATGATGTGATCCACTTCTCGCTCAATCCATTCTTGGTTCATTCTCGAGGCGTATCGCATTTTGGTCATGAACACCATATCATCGGTTGATACACTTGCGGGGTCGATGCCCAATTCTTGTTCAAGCTTACGAATTGCTGCCCGCTTCACGCCCATGGCGTTGTCAAGCTCAAGCTCTTCTGGGCTGTGCAGAGGATGGGAACAACAGGCGTTGGCCCACACGTTCGGGAACGTGACTTTGTCGGAGGACCGTTGCTGCAGCAGCATTTCTCCTTTTTTGTTGAACAACAACACGCTGAAGGCTCGGTGATAGTGACCTGCGCCCTGATGGGCCTCAAGTTTGGACATGGGACCGATGACCGTGTCGTCTTCGGCCACCGCTATGACGGCCTCGGCCATGAGGGCGGCTTGGGCTGCGTCCTCTTTTTTGAGTGAGGTGACCTTCTCATGGGTCAATTCCACATGGGGGACGTCGTCGATTCCATAGCCCGACATGGTTTCCCCAACATCTTGGAGTCGCGGAGGCTACATGAAGAGTTCTCTACCGCTTCAAGGCCGTAAGACCGTGCCTCGTACCGTCCGTCCCAAACATGCGTCTCTCACCCGGTGGTCGTGCTCACCGCTGACAAGGTGCACAGCGATGCCGTGTTCTGCGGTCTGAAAGCCCCGAGAGACTTTGAGGCCAATGCCACCGGTGACGTCCAAATCGGCCATGTGTTCACCCTGAAAAACGCCTTCTTTGGTCAAGACCTCAATAAGTTTGGAGGCATCGTTTTTTCCGGAGGGTGGCTCACTCAGCACGCCCTCGACACCGCCCATGGCAAACACCAAACGGTTCACGCCGCTCACTTCCGTCGCAAGGCGATAGACCAAGTCATCACCGGACAAGATGCCAAAATTCACGGGTGGGTCACAATCCACCACGTCGCCGTGTGTAACCACGACGATGCCACCCGGTGCAGACTGAAAGAGGGCCAGATCGCCTCCGAATTTTTTCCCCGTTCCCGTGGCCCATTGATGGGGTGGAAGAGAAACCGCTGACACATCGTGTTTGGTCAGTGCATCCATGACGTGTTGATTCAATTCAAGCATGTCGGACCGAACCTCCATGACTGCTTCCTCCTGCGTCATGTCCTCCGGTAGATCAGCGCTGTTCACTTTGCCTTCGGAAAGTCGGTACTGTTTGGCCTTAAGGTGCCCGAACGAACCCGCACCGTGGACAAGAATGACGTCGACGCCGTGGTCGAGGCACGCCACCAACTGCTGAGTGAGATGGTCCAAAACCTCTGTGCGCACGGTTTTCATTTCGTCTTTTTTCGTGATCAATCCGCCGCCCCACTTGACGACCACTCGCTCACGCATGAGACGGCCAGTTCACCATTCATCATGAGGGTGCCGTTGGTGCCGTGTAGCAAGGTTTCATGAGGAACCCACGACGTGTGAGAACCATGGGCGAGGAACCAAGCGTTGAAGCCTTCATGCGACACCTACAGGTTTGCGTGGAAGAGGCCCGCAACATTGCGGATTCTCACGAGCGAGAACAACGTATGCTCCAACTTGAATCTGCGTTGCAAGAAGCCATCATTTACAAAAACAGAATCGAGGAGCTGCATCGTCACGGAATCGATCCCATTCGGCTGGTCGAAGCAGAATCTTCGCTGGCGCAGCCACCTGCGCCAAAGAAGGTTGAAGCGTTGATGACGGGCAAAGACCGGTGCAAGGTGTGCAATGCGGTGCTCGAAGCGGATTTGCCGTTCTGTCCGGCTTGCGCCGCAGAACAATGAACTGTCACTCTTCTTCTTGTTCCCACTGTTCGATGGTTTCAACGATCATGGGGTCGTCTTCATCGACCTTGTAGAGGTATTCGCCGGGGACCTCGTCGGTCAAAAACACGGTTGTTCCGGCTCTGTAAATGGTGTGCCCGTCAGCAATCGCTCGAACGGTATCGATTTCCAGAATGGTCGGCCGGTCAATTCGAACATGGCCTGCTTCCATGGCGTTTTGAATGGATCTCGAGAGGTGGACGTTCTTTCGGTCGCCCGCCGTCAGCCCGAATTCCAACAACGATTCAACCTCTTTGCTCTCGCACGGGTAGTACAGAACGTCGGGGATGTCATCGGTGGGTAGGTCCAAATCCAGTTCAATTGAATGACCGTACGTGGCCCGAATCATCCCGTTTTCGACCTGGTATCGGCCCTTTTCGTCGGCGTTGGCGATGGCCTCAAAGTGCCAACCTCGCAACCAATGGTAGTGGCGTCGTTGATTGCCAATGGCTTCGGAGAGTTCTCGTGTGTTCACCCATCCATTGATGTCCATGTCAACGTTGAATTTTTCTGGTGCGTGTCGCAGGACCAGAGCCAAAATACGACCAAGCGAATTGGCTTCTCGGTCGCTCATAATGAATTTCCCTTCGTCGTTGCAGACTGGGCAGTTGGTGCCCGAAAAATGTCCGTGGGCCTTGCATTGGCGCAGCATAACATGCATGCGGGTGCGACCTGTTCAAGAACCCTACGGGCCCTTAACCGTCCAGTGTCCACGTTCTTCCTTCCCATCCAAGCGTGGGTATGAAAGGCCTCCACGGCTTCCAAGCAAGCATGGTGGACGTGGCCGTGGTTGGCGCCGGGCAGACAAAGTACGGAAATCATCCGCTCGGCCTGAAAGGCATGTGGGCTGAAGCCGCATCAAAAGCGTTTTCCAGTGTAGACGGGGACTTTGAACCAACGTCCATCGATGAAGCCTTCATCGGAACCATTGCGTTTGGAGGTGCTCAACTGGGTAACACCGCCGCCCTGCTGACCGAACATTCCGGCATGGATGGCATTCCCGTTCGGCGTGTTGAAAACGCCTGTGCGTCGTCCGGTTTTGCTCTCAGGGATGCGTGGATGGCCATCAAAAGCGGTCAAGCAGACGTTGTGGTGGCCGGTGGCATTGAGAAAATGAACGATCTTACCCCAGAGAGGAAACGATACTGGTTGGGGGTTTCTGGCGACACCGAGTGGGAGCGTCTGGCGGGGCTGACCTTTCCCGGTACCTACGCGTTGATGGCACGACGGTATTTCCACGAGTTTAACGCTGATCACGATGATCTTGTCCACGTGAGCGTCAAAAACCACCTCCACGGCTCAATGAATCCCGCCGCTCATATCCAGAAAGAGGTGTCGTTTGAAAAGGCAGCCGGGGGGTTCATGGTGGCTGATCCGTTGACGTTGTACGATTGCTGTCCGACGTCGGACGGGGCCTCATGCGTGGTGCTGGCTGCGGATCATGTCGCTCGTAAACTCACGGACACGCCCGTTTGGGTCAACGGTTCGGGTGCTGCATCAGACCATCTTGCGCTTCATGACCGGCCCAGCATCACTCAACTCAAAGCCACTCAAATCGCCTCCAGTCGCGCTTACTCCATGGCTGGACTGACAGCCTCGGGCATCGACCTGGCCGAGGTGCACGATTGCTTCACCATTGCTGAAGTGCTTGCGACCGAAGACCTCGGGTTTGCAAAGCGGGGCGATGGCGGGGTGTTCGCCCGCGAACGAGAAGGCCAACTCAATCAGGGTTCAACGACCGTGAACGCAAGCGGCGGGCTGAAGTCCAAGGGACATCCCCTGGGAGCCACCGGTACCGGCCAAGTTGTTGAAGTGTTCAAACAACTTCGCGGTGAAGTGGAATCCGGCCGCCAGGTTCGTGACGCACAAACCGCCCTTACGCACAATGTTGGAGGTTCAGGTGCGACATGTGCGGTGCACGTCTTTGGGAGGGACCGTTCATGACGGCTGAGGTTTGGATGGGATATCTGGTCGACCATCAATCGGATTTTACCGTGGTCCAGTCGCCGTTTGTGTTGGATTCAGTCCGTGTTTTCGGGGCCGACAGTGACGCCACGACGTTGGCCGTGGCCGGCGTTCTTCACCGACTTCAGCACGACTCCATCGAGTCCATTTCAGTGCCCGACGGCATGGATGGAGCGAGTCTTTCGAGCGCCACACACGTCGTCCTTCACGATATTGAGGCGGAAGGGGAGGCCTCTTGGGAGGTGCTGATGAGCGATGAAGCCACGGTGGTCGTTGCTCGCCGAGGTGCATCGGTGGAGCTTCAGAAACTCGACGTTGAGATTGAGGTTGACCGCAAATTCCACACAGCGATGATGGATGCATGGGCAAGGGAACTCTCCAACGCCCACGTGAGCCAGGGCGCCTACATTTCCCGCGCTCAATACGAGGAAGCTGCTCAATCTCGCTTGTCCATGCAAGGGCAGGTCATCCGCAGCACCGTTTCATGGCCACCGCGGTTCTCTCACCTTGTGGACGGGGACCAACCACCTCTTCACCAACTCCAACGAGCTGGCGCAATCCAAAGTTGGACAACGCTGTCTGCAGCAGGCGCCCCCTCGGAATTTGCGTTGCGCGCACCGCTTTTGGGCGGTATCAGCACGGTGTTTCTACAGCTGGACGACGGCCCGAGGGGCGTCTTTCTCACCGTTGACGACGAGGATTCAACCTTCACCATGGATGCACGGATGGAATTGGTGTTTCGTCGCCTCTACGCCCAAGAAGGCTTCGTTCGATACGGCTTGAAAGCACGAGCCATCCACATCTAACAAAGCATTCATAGAAAACAAAGTGCACCCGTAAGCATGGCAGGCTTTGGTGGTTTGCGCAAAGGCCGAGAGGCGGCCAAAGACAACCTCGGTTACACCGAAGGGGGAGATTGTCCTCGCTGCGGTGGGTCTTCGCAAGACTCAACCATGGCCGGTTATCTCCAATGCACCGCTTGCGGCCATGAATGGGCGGATCCGAATCACACGGACACCCGAAAACGTCCGACACCGCCCACGCATCACAGAGATGCAGAAATGATTGAACAGTTCAAGCAGGAAATGGCCTCTGGTGAACTTGCCAACGTACTGGGCATCAACAAGAACCTCTCGGGGGAACAAGAGCAATCGCTGAAGCGCCTTGAAGACAAGTGGATGAGTGGCATGCAGGGCCACTACAATGCGGCAGCTGAGGAGCGAAAACCGTTGATGATCAGCTTTGACGACGATGACAACATTCTCTCCACGGAGGTCGCAGCCATTACGATCGTTTCCAATGGATTTGACGGCGGGGAAGAAATCCGATTGGAGTATCCCGGTCGAGGAACCGAGTTTTACGCGTACAACGAGCGCAGTCCGACCGGCTGGAAACGTGGCCCAAATGCTGAATCCACAGCACGGTCCATCGCAAGCGTCATCAACCGGTCCTCGAAACTGGTGTACGCCAACCTCAACGGTGTCCGCATCTCCTTTGATCTCCGAGACGATGGCCTCAACGCAGCATCGTTTGTTATCTTCGTTGACGATCCCGGTGGGACGGACATCGTCGCAGAAAAAGGCGGCGTGGTTCTCGATCACCGAGACTTCTCCACGATTCAGGATTATCGCAACGTGGTGGAGATGGTGCTCGAGGACGGGATTATCTCGCCAAGTGAAGACCAACTGCTCTGGGCGATGCGGGAACAACTGAACATCGATGAGGCCTACCACATCCAAATGGTGATGGACATCTGTGGTGAGAACACACTCAAGGAGTGCACGTCCTGCGGGGGCATGGCGGAACTGTATCCCGAACACGCCGCCTGGTATTGCCACGCTTGCGAGGAGTGGTGTTGAGGTTTTATCGCCTATGGAATACGTTCTATAGATTGTAAACAACACGGATGGAGCAAACCATTCAATGGTTCATGTGGGCACTCTTCATAAAGTGAAGCGGTATCCGTAAGACAGTGAGCCTATGGCGAAAGATGTGTTGTATATTGGAATTGACTTGGGGACCTTCCGCTCGGTGATGGTCTCCTCCGACAGCCATGAAGTGGAAGAACTGACGGTGATTGGTACGCCCAAGGACCCCATCGCACGAAATTTCCTCAAGCGAGATGTTCTTTTTGGCCATGAAGCCCTCAAGAATCGCCTTGCTCTGAATCTCTACAGGCCTCTGGAGCTCGGTGTTATCAAAGACACGCCCGAAGACCGTGAATTTATCGCACACTTCATCACGCACCTCATTGGCCTCTCCGATCCCGAGGACTACGACCGTGTTGTCGCGGTCATCGGTGCACCTGCAGAAGCAAGTCACGTTGACAAAACCTCTATTTTTGACGCAGCTGCAGGGTCCGTGAATTCCGCTATGATCATTTCTGAGCCGTTCGCTGTCGCCTATGCACTGGACATGATCAACCACACACTGGTGATCGACATCGGCGCAGGAACGACCGACCTTTGCCGAGTGTACGGGACCATCCCTGGTCCAGGCGATCAGATACACACCGGCCATGCGGGCGACTATGTTGACAATCAACTCATCAAAGAAATCATGTCGAAATACAACGGTGCCCAAATCACCAAAGACATGGCTCGGCGTTGGAAAGAACAGTATTCCTTTGTCTCCACCTCCGCTCCCGATGAACCCGTACTGGTCGACTTTTCCATCGAAGG
>MDTG01211703.1_pt1 | contig 10387 bp, 11 predicted proteins | sample 811421 | NCBI WGS metagenome assembly MDTG01 (sample SAMN05326645, study PRJNA326480) | marine metagenome | isolation source: seawater | place: Pacific Ocean: South East | collected 2011
ACCGGCACTCCCAAAAGGGCAAGGATTTTAAGTCCTTTGTGTCTACCATTCCACCACGAGGCCAATTAAAAAAAAGTATTATCAGACAATAGAGTAATTACCACCCTTAAATTTTATCATCTTAATAATTTCTTTTTCTATTTCATCTAAAGAATTCATTTTCCAAGAAGAGATTACAATATTTACTCCACCTTTTTTTGAAATAAAATTAAAGTATGGATAACTGCCAATGGAACAATCAATAAAATTATTTTGAATATCATTTAAAGAGGTTGCTATAATACTTTCATATAAATCAGTATTTATAGTAGTTATTTTTTTTGGTTTACCTTTCTTCAATTTTAATAAAATATCTTTAAGCATTTGTTCCATAATTTTGGGCACACCAGGTAGCACAAAAACGTTATTTATCTTAAATCCTGGGGCGGCTGTTAAAGGATTGTAAATCAATTCAACATTTGAAGGCATTTTAGCCATTTTCTTTCTACTGTTATTAAATTCTCCTTTTGGATAATATTTTTTTAAAATATTGTAGGCTTCAGAATTTGTCTCATATGTCCTGTTAAATGCTTCAGCTACACTTTCAGAAGTAATGTCATCATGGGTTGGCCCAATTCCTCCAGTAGTAAAAACATAACTGTATGTTTCGCTAAAAAATTTTACTGCGTCTATTATAATTTTTTTTTCATCCTGAATTACTCTTATTTCTTCTAATTTAATTCCAGATAAAGTTAATTTTTTTGCAATAAAGTTAGCATTTGTATCCTGTGTTCTTCCTGATAATATTTCATCACCAATTATTAAAATTCCAGCTGTAAAAAGACTCATAAGATACTTTTTTTATAATTATTCTGTTATTTATCAAATAAAAACATTAAATAGAACATAAAATGCAATCTAATTATATTCCAATTTATAAAGAAGAAGATTTTAAAAAAATGAGAGCAGCAGGGAGCCTTGCGGCGCAAATTTTGGATCAACTATATGATTTAATTAAGCCAGGTATTTCTACTTTAGAAATAAATAATTTTTGTCATGATTTAATTATAAAAAATAATGCCTCTCCAGCCCCTTTAAACTATAAAGGATTCCCAAAATCTGTCTGCACATCAGTAAATCATGTTGTATGTCACGGGATCCCAAATGCAAAAAAAATTCTTAATAAAGGAGATATTATAAATGTAGATGTAACAGTTATATTAGATGGCTGGTATGGTGATAGTTCAAGAATGTTTGTTGCAGATAAACCAAATAAAAAACACTTAGATTTACTAAAAACAACATATGAATGCCTTCATATAGGTATAAAAGAAGCTCAACCAGGTAAAACTTTCGGTGACATAGGTTATAGGATTCAAGAATATGCAGAAGATAGAAACTATTCTGTTGTAAGAGATTTTTGTGGCCATGGAATTGGTCAACAATTTCATACACCCCCAAGTGTGTTGCATTATGGAAATTTAGGCGAAGGCCCTGAATTAAAACCAGGTATGTTTTTTACAATTGAGCCAATGATTAATTTGGGAGACTGGAAAGTTAAAATTTTAAATGATGGATGGACCGCTGTTACAAAAGATAAATCTTTTTCTGCACAGTTTGAGCATACAATTGGAATTACAGAAGAAGGTAATGAAATTTTTACTTTATCAGAAAACAATACAGATTTTCCAATAAATGATCTATAAAAAGTAATATGATACCAAGATACAACAGACCTAATATAGAAAAAATTTGGACACTAGAAAACAAATTTAAAATCTGGACAGAAATAGAGATTCTCATTGCTGAGAAATTATCAGATATAGGTGTGATACCAAAGATTGCTGCAAAAGAGATAAGAAATAAATCAAAATTTAAAGTGCTTGAAATAAATGAATTAGAAAAAAAAACAAAACATGACTTTAATGCTTACATAGATAATGTAAGTAAATATATTGGAAAGCAATCTAAATACTTTCATCATGGTGTCACCTCAAGTGATATAATAGATACAGGATTTTCAATTCAATTAAAGCAAACTGCAGAAATAATAAGTAAGGAATTAAAAGTTTTATTAAAAAATTTAAAATCTAAATCATTAAAATATAAAAATACTACGATGATAGGCAGGAGTCATGGGGTTCACGCAGAACCTATTACATTTGGATTAAAACTAGGTTCATTTTATAATGAATTTAAAAGAAATTTAAAAAGATTAGAACTTGCAATTGAAGAGATAAGTGTCTGTTCAATTTCAGGCCCTGTTGGTACTTATGACAGTATAGACCCTAGGGTTGAAAAATATGTCGCTAGTAAGTTGAATTTAAAATCAGAAGATATATCAACTCAAATAATACCTCGAGACAGACATGCTTTCTTTTTTTCTATTCTTGGAATCATAGCATCTTCAATAGAACGTTTTGCGGTTGAAATAAGACATTTGCAAAGAACTGAATTACTTGAAGTTGAGGAAAAATTTAATCCTAATCAAAAAGGATCATCTGCTATGCCACATAAAAGAAATCCTGTTTTAAGTGAAAATTTAACTGGGTTAGCTAGATATATACGCAGTGTAGTTACTCCTTCAATGGAAAATATTGTTTTATGGCATGAGAGAGATATTAGTCATTCTAGTGTTGAGAGAATTATGGCACCTGATGTTACTATTGCATTAGATTTTTCATTAAGTAGATTAAATGAAATAGTTACAACTATGAAAGTTTATCCAGAAAATATGAAAAAAAATTTAAATCTATTAGGCGGACTTCATAATAGTCAAAAATTCCTATTAAAGTTAACTCAAAAAGGCTTATCTAGACAAGAAGCCTATTCAGTTATTCAAAAAATTGCAATGAAAGCATGGAATAATAATGATAGCTTTCAGCACTTTTTACAAAACGATAAAACTTTGTTAAAGAAAATGACTAGAGAGGAAATTAAAGAGATTTTTAAAACTAACAAAAAGAATAGTAAAATAGATTGGATTTTTAAAAATAAAATTAAATAACCTTTATTTTTTACAATTAATAAACTATTTAGCTAGTATGCCTTTATCTAAACAAGAGCTAGAAAAATACATAAAAGAAAGCATTCCTGACTCTTCAATTACCATAGAGGATTTAAGAGGCGATGGAGATCATTATAGTGCTACTGTTATATCCAAATCTTTTGAGGGTAAGTCAAAAATAGAGCAACACAAAATGGTGTATGACTCTTTAAAAGGAAAAATGGGCAATGAACTTCATGCATTAATGCTAAAAACAAGAACGGAGTAAAAATGAACGAAAATAATATTGTTGACGTAACAGAGAATATCAGAAATGAAATAAAGTCTAATGATGTAGTTTTATTTATGAAAGGAACACCAGTTTTTCCAATGTGTGGTTTCTCAGCTGCTACCGTACAAGTATTATCTGATATTGGTGTAAAATTTAATAGTGTTAATGTTTTGGATAGCAATGAAATGAGAGAGGGAATTAAAAAATTCTCTAATTGGCCGACTATTCCTCAATTGTATGTCAAAGAAGAATTTATTGGAGGCTGTGATATAGTTAAAGAAATGCATGAAACTGGTGAACTTCTTGAATTATTAAACAGCAGAGGAATAGAAGTAAAACCTTCATAATTTGAAAATTAATTTTTCCAGAGGGATTTTGTATGCCTGCTTAGCAGCTATTTGGTGGGGTATGCCTCAACCACTCTTTTTTAATGAAATTAAATTTATACCTTCATTGGAAGTTGCAATGCATAGAGGTATATGGTCTTTTTTTATACTATTTATATTACTGATATTTTTAAATGATATTTATGATTTTATTAACTTATTTAAATCATTAAAAAATATTATAATTTTAACAATTACATCATTATTAATTGCAACAAATTGGCTTGGTTTTATTTATTCTGTTCATATTGATAAAGTTCAAGATGCATCTTTAGGATATTTTCTTACGCCCATGATTAGCATCTCTCTTGGTTATTTTATTTTAAAAGAAAACCTTAACATAAGAAAAATTATATCGGTTTCACTGATGTTAACTGCATGCATCATTCTTTTTTCTACTTCAGATAATTTTCCATTTTTGGCTTTATTGATAGGTACGACTTGGGGTGTTTATGGTTTATTAAGAAAACAAATTCAAGTTTCTCCAGCTACAGGACTTCTTTTTGAATCTGGCCTAATTTCATTATTTGCATTACCTTATTTAATATACTTGAACTCAGTAAACACAGGTTATTTTAGTTTTAATCTTAACTATATTTCAATTATGTTATTTTTCACTGGAATTGTAACTATTGTTCCTTTATTTTTTTTTAATCTTGGACTTCGTTATACAACCTTAGGTTTAGCTGGAGTATTATTTTACATCGCACCTAGTTTTCATTTTATTACTTCAGTATTTATTTTGGGTGAGTATATGGAGGTTCAAAAATTTATTGCCTTCATAGTAATATGGATAGCCGTAAGTATTTTTATATATGATGCAGTAAAGTACTCTTAGTTATCTTGAATAAAACTCTATAACTAAATTTGGCTCCATTGTAACTGGATATGGCACATCATGTATTAGAGGTGCTCTTAAAAACCTACCTTTAAATTCCTTAATATCAACTTCTATATACTCTGGTATCTCTCTTTCTTGAGAAACTATAGACTCTTGAACAATATTAATTTCTTTACTTCCATCCTTAAGTGAAATTTCATCACCATCTTTAACTGAATAAGAAGGGATATTAACTCTTTTACCATTTACTTTCACATGTCCATGATTAACTAGTTGTCTAGCAGCAAATATAGTTGGTACAAATTTCATTCTATAAACTATAGCATCAAGTCTTCTTTCAAGAAGTTCAATTAAAATTTGACTAGTATCACCTTTAATATTTGAAGCTTTAGAAAATATTCTTCTGAATTGTTTCTCTGTTAAGTCACCATAGTAAAATTTAAGTTTTTGTTTAGCAAAAAGCTGATTTCCATAATCTGATTGTTTTTTTCGCAAGGCCATAGCTCCATGTTGACCAGGCTTAGTGTTTCTTTTATTGAATGGACTCTTAGGTCTACCCCATAAATTACAGCCTAATCTTCTGTCTATTTTATATTTTGCAGATATTCTTTTAGTCATTAATTAAAGGCGTATATAGAGATTAATTTTTTGATGTCAAACCCAATATTTCATGATTTTGGCTGTTTCTTTAGCTTTTTATGCATACCCCATAACATGCGAAGTTCTTTCTTTGATAAGTCGAATTTATTAAAAATTGAATAGATATTGTCGATCATACTAGCTTTTTTCTCTATGGGACTAAAAAAACCTCTAATATCAAGATCTTTAACCAAAAATCTTATAAAGTTTGAAAGTTCTAACTTGTTAACTTTTTCCAAGTTTGAACTAGGTACATTTTTTGTTGAGGAATTATTGGATTTAAATATCTCGTAAGAAATTAGTGAAACTGCATGTGATAAATTAAGTGATTTATTTGTTTTATGAGTAGGTATGGTAAATAAAAAATTAGCCAATCTAATGTCTTGGTTTGACAAACCTGAATTTTCAGGTCCAAATAATATTGCGGTTTTTTTAAAATCTATGATTTTATTTTTTAATGTATGGAAGCTATTATATGTTTTTTTTGTTAAAAAACGTTTTCTATTAGAAGTAGCTATCACTAAATCAAAATTAAAAATTGCATCCTCTAAACGGTCATAAACTCTAGCTTTATTGATTATAGTAAAAGCATGTTTTGCTGAACTCTCAGCTTTTTTACTTGGCCACCCATCTCTAGGACAGACAATAGATAATTTTGAAAGACCGAAGTTATCCATTGCCCTTGCAGCCATTCCAATATTTTCAGATAGCTGAGGCCTTACAAGAATTATAGTTGGGTTTATATTTTTCAATTTATTTATTTAAATCATTAAATAATTTAAAAGTAATGCTATCATAGATAGCGTTATAAGATGCATCAATAATGTTAGCGGATACACCAACAGTTGTCCAATGCTGCTTATTATCGTCAGTTGATTCAATATGAACTCTTGTTATAGCTCCTGTACCTTTATCGGATGATAAAATCATAACTTTATAATCTGTAAGAGTGAGATCTTTTAAAGTTGGATAAAAATCTATTAGAGCTTGACGTAAAGCACTATCGATCGCATTTACTGGTCCATTGCCTATACCCACAGTCATTTTTTCTTCATTTTTTACATCTAATTGCACGGTAGCTTCTGAGTCAGTTACCAACTTACCTTTTGCATTCCATCTTCTTTCATCTGTGACTCTAAATTTATTAAGATTGAAATAGTCTTTAATCTGACCAATATGCCTTCTAACAAGAAGTTCAAAACTAGCAATTGCAGTATCATAACTAAAACCTTCTGCTTCTTTTTGTTTGATTAATTCAAGTATTTCATTAATTTTATCACTATCTATATTGATCTTTAATTTACTTAATTGACTTATTAAATTTGCCCTACCAGCTTGATCAGAAATAATTACGTTTCTTGAATTTCCAACTAATTCTGGATTTATATGTTCATATGTAGAAGGATCTTTAGCAACTGCTGAAGCATGCAAACCTCCTTTATGTGAAAAAGCATTTTCACCTACATAAGGAGCAGTCTTAGATTTTGGTTCATTTAATAATTCATTTAATGTATTTGATATTTTTGTTAGGGATTTTAGATTTTTTTCTTCAATATTTGTATGAAAATTTGTTTTTAATACCAATGAGGGAATTAACGATACTAAATTAGTATTTCCACATCTCTCACCTAAACCATTGATTGTTCCCTGAACATGTCTCACCCCACTATTAACAGCAGCCAAGGCATTGGCTACACCATTCTCTGTGTCATTATGAGCATGAATACCTAATTTTTCAGCAGGTATAGTTTTTTTAACCTCTTCAATTATTTCTGAAATCTCATTAGGCAAGGTGCCTCCATTAGTATCACATAATACAATCCACCTTACTGATGAATTTAATGCTGTGCTCAGGCATTTCAAAGAGTATTCTTTATTTTCTTTAAAACCATCAAAAAAATGTTCCGCGTCATAAATAGATTCTCTATTTTTTAATTTTAAATAATGAAAACTATCTTTAAGCATTAAAAGGTTCTCATCTTCCGCAATACCAAGAGCATTTTTGACTTGATAAGATGATGATTTGCCAACAAGACATATTGTTGAAGCATTACTGTTTACTAATGCATTTAATCCAGGATCGTTTTCAGCACTTCTACCAGGCCTTCTTGTCATACCAAAAGCGGTGAATTTTGATTTAGTAAAACCTAAATCACGAGAAAAAAAATCATTATCAGTCGGATTTGCTCCTGGCCACCCTCCCTCAACATAATCAATGCCTAACTCATCAAGACTTTTAGCTATTGTCATTTTATCACTTACAGAAAAATTTACTCCTGTAGTTTGTTGACCATCTCTCAATGTGGTATCGAATAAATAAATTTTATTTTCTTCACTCATATTAAAAATAGCTATTAGACAATTAAATAAATTTTTCTATGTTTTTCCAAATTTCCTAAGTAATGTCTCTTTGTCTAGTAGTGGAAGAAAATTTTTGAGCTCAGGACCTTTATCTTTTCCTGTTAAAATTAACCTTAAAGGCATAAATAAACCTCTGCCTTTTAAGCCTGTTTTTGCATTTATAGATTTTATCCAATTATCCCATGTCTCATAAGTATAGGGGGCATCAGGAATAGATTCTAAAGCAGCATCAACTAATTCATTAGGAATATTATATTTTTCTATTTCTATAGTGGTATCAATAGCATTTTCCCATACTTGAACATCTGATAAATAATCAATATTGTTTTGTGAAAATTTCCATAATTTTTTTAAATCAATATTATTATTTGATAACTTAATTTTAGATTTAATTTGATCATAATCATAAGTTTTTAAAATATTGGAATTTAAAGATTTAAGTATATTAACAGAAAATTTTGCTGATGAATTAGATATATTTTTTAAATCAAAACTTTTGACAACATTATCTATGTTTATTTCAGAATTAATATCTTCACTTGATCCAATATTGATTAGATAGTTTATTATAGAAATATTTTCATACCCTTGATCTTTTAAATTTTCAATTGACAAACTTCCTATTCTCTTTCCAAAACTTTTACCCTCTTCATCAGTTAAAAATGGATGGTGAGCAAAAATAGGAGCATTAGAATTTAATGCTTTGAAAATTTGTATATGAAATGCAGTATTGGATATGTGATCTTCTCCTCTTATAATGTGTGTAATATCTTCTTCAATATCGTCAATTACGGAAGGTAAATGATATAAAAGAGAGTCATCTTCTCTTATTAGAATAGGATCACTAAGATTTTTAGGATCAAATTTCACTTTACCTTTTATTAAATCATCCCAACTAATTAAATTCTCATTAAGCTTAAACCTCCAATGACACTTAATTCCAGATTCAATTTTTTTATTAATTTCATCTTTTGTAAGAGATAATGCAGATCTATCGTATATGGGCGGTTTGCCTGAAGATAGTAAAGATTTCTTTTTTAAAGATAATTCTTCAGCTGTTTCAAAACATGGATATAAATGGCCATCATTTTTAAGTTGATCTATTTTTAATTGATATAAGTGACTTCTATCTGATTGGTTAAACGTTTTGCTCCATTCAATACCTAACCAAGATAAATTATCTTTAATTTTTTGCTCAAATTCTAAAGAAGATCTTAATTGGTCTGTATCATCAATACGAAGAATAAAACTACCATTATTTTTTTTTGCAAAAGCCCAGTTTAAAACTGCAGATCTTGCATTTCCAACATGAAGTAAACCAGTTGGACTTGGGGCAAATCTACATTTCATATTAATCTTTTGGAAGAATACACACTGGTATTGGTTTCATTTTATGTAAATTAGGTTTTCTTATTTCTTGGTATTTTTTAAAATACTTGCTCTCAGAATTCTCCATTGCATCTTCTATTTCTTCATAGGTCAATCCAAGTTGATTTTCATCATTTCTGCTATCATCCCAAAGTCCATCTGTGGGAGCTGCTTTAATAATTTCATCATTTATACCAAGGGACTTACCAATATTCCATACATCTGTTTTTTTACAATCAGCAATAGGTGAAATATCTACTCCGCCATCACCGTACTTGGTATAAAATCCTACCCCAAAATCCTCAACTTTATTACCTGTGCCAACTACTATTCCTTTATTTGCCTGCGCTATCTGATATAAAGTTACCATACGCAACCTAGATCTTGAATTTGCAAAAGCAAGACTATTTTTAAAATCTTGCATTGTATTCTCAAAAGTTTCAAAAACCTTATCCAACTCTATAATTTTTGTTTCTACATTATCAAAGTTCCTTTTTAACCAATCTAAATGTATAATACTTAAATTGTGTTGATTTAAATTTTGTTTAATAGGCATTGATATAGCTATTGTTTTAAAACCTGTTTTTGCACAAAGAGCACTAGTAACCGCAGAGTCTATCCCACCAGAAACACCAATTACAAGGCTTACAGGTTGAAAGTTTAGTGAGCTAGCGTACTCTTTTATCCAATTGGATATATAATCAATTTTTTTTTGATAATTCATAATATCAATTTATATCTAAAATTAAATTTGAGAAGACTTTAAAGATAAAAATTTTTCATCTTTTAAATATTCAGAAATAAGGAAAGCAATTTCTAATGATTGAGATGCATTTAATCTAGGATCACAGAAAGTATGGTATCTATTTTTTAAATCTTCATCAGTTATTTCTTGAAGTCCCCCCATACATTCTGTCACATCTGATCCTGTCATCTCTAAATGAACACCACCTGGATAAGATCCTAAAGATCTATGAATTGCAAAAAATTTTTGAATTTCTGAAAAAATACTCATCACAGGTCTAGTTTTGTATCCAGTATTTGATTTAATAGTATTTCCATGCATTGGATCGCATGCCCATACTACATTTTTTTCTTCTTTGATTATTTTTTGAATAATTTGAGGTAAATGGCCATCAATTTTATCAGCTCCCATACGACATATTAATGTTATTTTACCAGCTTCATTTTCAGGATTAATGTAATTAAGTATTTTTACAAGCTCTTCTTCATTTGTAGTAGGTCCAACTTTAATACCTATCGGATTTTCAATACCTCTTACGAATTCAATATGAGCACCATCTAATTGACGAGTTCTATCTCCTACCCATAACATATGAGCTGATACGTCATACCATTTACCTGAAGTACTATCTATCCTAGTAAGAGCCTCTTCATAATCGAGCAAAAGAGCTTCATGGCTTGTAAAAAATTCGGTTTCATTTATTTGCCTAACATTACCATCATTTATCCCACATGCTTTCATAAAACCCAAACACTCATCTATTCTATCAGCTATCTCAGAAAATTTATTA
>MDTG01237010.1_pt1 | contig 10387 bp, 11 predicted proteins | sample 811421 | NCBI WGS metagenome assembly MDTG01 (sample SAMN05326645, study PRJNA326480) | marine metagenome | isolation source: seawater | place: Pacific Ocean: South East | collected 2011
TATAAACCAATAAACGTGTACGGTTATTCTGTACTGCGGAATTACCGCCCACGTTTCTCTTTCAAATTTACTTTTCCAATAGCATAACACGCAAAAAAATCCTTACTTTTCCTTTAGAAAAATTAAGAACTAATTCCGATATTATATTAAGACTAAAGTTATATAGTCATATGCCGCAAGTTCAGAGCATCACCGAACAAGGGTGAGGGCTTTTTTATAAGTATAGAGCCAATAAGTCAAGCTACATCACACAAAAAGCTAGTAAAAAAGGGATTTTTTATTCACTCTAAAAATCTAATATTTTCAATGAGATAGTCTATTTATCTAAAAAAAAAATTAATTAAAGCTAATAATTAACGAAGAAATTATATATATCAATCTGCTTACTATGAATATTTTTGACAAATCTAGTTTAACATTTTTTGGCAGTTTAGTAATTGTACTATCAATCACTTATTATCTTTTAATTAATTATAGTGATTTTAACAAATACCAGATTATAGACAGTGAAAATTCTAAATATCCTGAGATAACAGATAAAGATTTAACAGAACTTGACGTTTCTTACACTTATAGAAAAATATATGAGATGCAAGAAGGAGAAACTTTTTCTCAAATACTTCGTAATATGAAGTTAAATGATGAAGAAATACAGGAAGTAATTAAATTAACAAAAGAAAAAATTGATTTAAATAAATTAAAAATAGGTACGAAAATTGAAACTCTTTCTAATATTCAAAACGATAATTCGTACATTCAAAATATAATTATCTACCCAGATAAAGAAAATAATATTTCTCTGTTTAGAAGTGATGGTAATTTTAAAATAGAATCAAACCAAATAAAACTATACCCTTCATTAGTTTATAAAGAAGTAGAGATTGAGAATAGTATTTATGAATCATTAACACATGAGGAAACTCCTGAAAATATTATTATGGAATTTGTTCAACTTTTTAGTTTTGATATAGATTTTCAGAGGGAGATCAGAAAAGGAAACAAAATAAAAATTTTTTACAAAGAATTTAATGATCAAAAACAAAACTTCATAAAAACAGGTAAAATTTACTTTGCAGAGATTCAATTACATAATCATGCCTACGAATTATATAGATTTGAAAACCAAAAAGAAAATCTAATTGGCTATTTCGATAGCAAAGGAAAAAGTGCAACTAAAGCTCTTATGAAGACTCCAATTAATGGTGCAAGGCTTTCTTCAGGATATGGTATGAGAAAGCATCCTATTCTAGGTTATAATAAAAAACATCAGGGAGTTGATTTTGCTGCTCCAATCGGTACCCCAATCATGGCAGCTGGAACAGGCCATATTGAATTCGTTGGGAATAATGGAGGGGCTGGTAAATATATTAGAATAAAACACATGAACGGATATAAGACTGCTTATGCTCATTTAAGTAAATATGCTTCTGGGATAAATAAAAATGTCAAAGTAAAACAAGGACAAATTATTGGTTTTGTTGGTTCCACCGGACTATCGACTGGTCCTCACTTACATTATGAAGTCTGGTTCAATGGTAAAAGAATAAATCCTATGACAATGAAGTTGCCATCTGGTAAAAAATTAGAAAATGAAGATCTTGTAGCTTTTCTTGAATTAAAGGAGGAAATTGATAATAATTTAAATGAAGCTTCTTAAGCTTCTATACTAGCTGATTCATTATCAATTGGCTTATCTAGATCGGAAGAATCATCGATTTCATTGTCTTTTGTCTCTAAGTTTTTTTTACTCTCTAAAGAGCTTCCATTGCCATATTTTTCATTTTTTATATTTATAATTCGAGCATAATGTTCAGCATGTTGAAGATAATTTTCTGCTCCTATATGGTCACCTGATGACATTGCATCTTTTGCTAAATTTTTATATTTTTCAAGTACAGTAGACAGGCTACCTCTTACACGGGTTCCGTTATTTCCAGTGTTGAAATTATCGTTATGGTTTCTACTGCTATTTGAACGCCTAAATGGACGGCTTCTTTTATTTTTCACTTTAGGAATAAAATTTTTCTTTAATAATTAGGAAAATATTTTTTCTTATAAAGTTATCTTTACTTTTAAGAATTCACGTAAACTAGTGTGATGTAAAAAATTAATCAAGTTTTTATTTAAATTTTTTCTGCTGCTATACATCTAGGAATTCCAGAAATATCATCTTTTATGTGGGTTATTTTAAAGTCATTGTTTTTCAACATGTTACTTACATCTTCAGTCTGCCCAAACCCTATCTCAAATAAGACTTTTTGGCCACACTTGCCTTTTTTTCTCAGATTTTGAATGATCCTTTTGTAATGAATCAAACCTCCTTCATCTGCAAAAATTGCCTGATGAGGTTCGTAACTAGTAATTTCAATTTGCATATTATTAATTTCATTTTTACTTACATATGGGGGGTTGCATAATACAACATCAAATTCTCCAGTTTCAAATGTGGAAAAGTCAGCCAATTTAAAATTTAGTCTTTGGTTATTAGATAAAAGATTCTTATTTTTATTAGCAACATGAATTGCTGCTTTACTTGAGTCAATACCAATGCCTTCACTATATTTATATTCATTTAGTAGGGAAATTATTAAACATCCTGATCCAGTTCCTAGATCAATGAATTTAATTTTTTTATCTTTATTAGGTATTATATTGAAAATCATTTCAATAATAATTTCAGAGTCTGGCCTTGGAATCAAAGTTGAATTATTTATATAAAAAGTATCTTTCCAAAATTCTTTTTTATTTAAAATATATGCCATAGGTTCAAATTTTTCTCTTCTATCCAAAAAAGAATGAAAAGTTGCATATTGAAATTCTGATAAAACTAGCTCAGATGAATAAATTAAATCTTCATCAGAAATCTTTAGAATGTTTTTTATTAATAGTTTTGACTCAAACAATGAGTTTTCAATCCCTCTTTGATTTAGCTTTTTACTCCCAATCGATAGTGCTTTCCTAACTGCTATCATAATTCTTCACCTTGTTCAGCAATAATGAGTCCTGATATTACTTCATCCAACCCTACAGCATTAAGAATTTCATCAAGCTTATATAATGTGAGATTAATTCTGTGATCAGTTACTCGACCTTGAGGAAAATTATATGTTCTTATCCTTTCAGATCTATCACCTGATCCAATTTGGGATTTTCTTTTATCAGCAATTTCATCTGATTGCTTTTTTCTTTCATGATCGTAAAGTCTTGTTTTTAATACTATCATAGCTTTTGCTTTATTCTTATGCTGAGACTTTTCATCTTGTTGCTGAACAGCAATACCCGAAGGTAAATGAGTTATTCTTACCGCACTATCAGTAGTGTTTACATGCTGACCACCAGCGCCACTAGCCCTAAATACATCAATTCTTAAATCTTTCTCTTCGATATTAACATCTACATCATCTGCTTCTGGCAAAACAACTACACTTGCCGCAGAAGTATGAACTCTTCCCTGCGATTCAGTTTCTGGAACTCGTTGAACTCTATGAACTCCAGATTCAAATTTCATTTTTGAATAAACACTCTGGCCAGAAATTTTTGAAATTACTTCTTTGTATCCACCTTTTTCGGAATCCGAGATAGACAATAATTCAAATTTCCAACTCTGTGATTCTGAAAAGCGTTGGTACATTCTAAGTAAATCACCAGCAAATAAAGCAGCTTCGTCTCCCCCAGTTCCAGCTCTGATCTCTAATATTACATCTTTTTGATCCAATGGATCTTTTGGAATTAAAAGAAATTTAAGTGTTTTTTCACTTTCCTCAAATTTATTTTTTGCATCTAGTAATTCTTTCTTTGCAATTTCAACAAGTTCTTGCTCATCACTTTCTATCATTTGATTTAAGTCGGAAATTTCCTTCTTAAGGTGGTTAAGAATATTTATTTGTTCTACAATTGGTTTTAATTCTGAATATTCCTTCGATACAACAATATACTCTTCTCTATCTTCAATTGTTGCATTTAATTGATCTTCAAGTTTCTTATATTTTGCAACAATTTTATCTAATTCTTCCGCTTTAATCATTTAATGATCTAACTTTTTCTTCGACTAATTTAACTACATGATCAACGATTTCTGTATTAGATATCTTATGATCTGCTACACCAGATAAATAAATCATATTTGTATTTTTTCCCCCACCAGTAACTCCTATGTCACTATTCATAGCTTCACCCGGCCCATTAACCACACAGCCTATAATAGAAAGTGTTAGAGGTTTCGTTATATGAGAGAGTCTTTGTTCCAATGTTTTCACAGTTTCTATGACTGGAAATGCCTGCCTAGCACAAGAGGGACAGGAGATAATTTTTACTCCTCTCGATCTAAGATTTAAACTTTTTAGAATCTCAAAACCAATTCTTACTTCTTCTATTGGATCAGCAGTTAATGATACTCTGATAGTATCACCTATACCTTGAGATAAAAGATTTCCTATGCCGATGGAAGATTTAATAGATCCACCTAAATAAGTTCCTGCCTCAGTCAATCCTAAGTGGAGAGGATAATTACAATTCTTTGATAATTTCTCATAAGATGCAACTGTTGTATATACGTTTGACGCTTTGACACTAATTTTAAATTGATCAAAATTATTTTTTTCTAGTAATTCAATATTTTGAATAGCACTTTCGACTAATGCGTCTGAACATGGCTCTTTATATTTTTTTAATAAAGACTCATCTAAAGATCCAGCGTTTACACCTATACGCATAGAAATATCATTCGCTTTTGCAGCTTTTACAACTTCCTTTATTTTTGATGGACCAATGTTGCCTGGATTAATTCTTAGACATGCCGCTCCAGCGTCAGCTGCTTCGAGAGCTCTCTTATAATGAAAATGAATATCTGCAACAATAGGCACATTAACTTTTTCAACAATAAGCTTCAATGCCTCGGTTGACTCTTTATCAGGACATGAAACTCTAACTATATCAGCTCCTTCTTCATGAAGAATGTTGATTTGATCAACAGTAGATTCAACATCACTTGTTAGGGTGTTAGTCATTGACTGCACAGATATTTGCGACTTTCCACCAACAGAAATATTTCCTACCTTAATTTCTTTAGAAGCTCTTCTTTGAATTTTTTCGTCTATATTATAGGTCACTGTAATTACATAAATTTTATTAGTAAGTTTATTTATGTGATATAGGTAAAAAAAGAATTTTTAAACTTAAAAAAGTTTTTTTCTTCCAATCTCACCATTCATGCCCAGGGCTTTCTCATCATAATGTTTAGTTTTTATAGTAATTAATCCTAAATTTCCTGATGTAATAAAAACACTGTCTTCTTTTATTACTTCTAAATTTATTTCATCACTCTCCTGAAAAACCCCGCTTATGATAATCTCTTGATCATTTGCAATTTCAATCCAAACCTCATCTCTAAAGTTTAAGAACAAAATTTCTGGTGAAATATCATCAACATATATATCTTTTTTCGATACAGGTTCCATCTCAGGCTTTTCTAATTGTATATTGTCTATTAAAGAATAATCTGTAAGTGAATCTTTGTTAATTTCTTTTAAAGAATTGCTAGATAAATGATTATTAATCGAGGTTAGTTTATCAAAATAACTAGTTTTATCTTTTTCATAGTAAAAATATAAAGTAATAGCTGATAACATTACAACAAACAGTAATAGCAATCTTAGAAATGAATTCTTAATTATTGATGCATTAGAAGTTATTATTTTCAAATCTTCTTCCTCAGTTATAAAATCTTTGTATCTTTTGTTATATCCAACTTCGTTATTAATGCCTAAAAAAGTAGCATAATTTTTAATTAAATATTTTCTTTGAAAAGAAGATATATTAGTAAAATCTGATCCCTCAATTTTCTTTAAAATACGTTTTGATATCTTTGTGCTGTTACTAATCTCTGCTATTGATAAGTTTAATTCTTCTCTCTTAAGTTTTAAAATTTCACCGGAAAATTTTTTCATAACAGTTTAATAGAATATTTTTTAATTAATTATAGAACTAAAAAACCTATTTTGAGAAAAAATTAATACACTATATATTTGATTTTTAAATTTTTTAACAACTATATATTGTCTAATTTAAAAGTATCATGAAGTGAGCTTACTGCATCTTCTGTTCTTGCTTTATCAATCAGAACGCTAACTTTAATTTCTGAGGTAGATATAACTTCAATATTAATATTTTGCTCAGATAAGCAATTAAACATTTTTGCTGCTATTCCAGGTTGATTTCTCATTCCTGATCCAATTATTGAAACTTTTGAGAGATTATCTTCACTTATAATTCTAGAAAAATCTATTTGGTCCTTAAGTTTTTCGAGAATTGATATTGATTTTTCTAAGTCTCCCATTGGAATAGTAAATGTTAAGTTTGTCATTTTTCTTTCAATAAAATTATTTTGAACAATCATATCGACGTTAATTGATTGATCTGAAAGTTTGTTAAAAATCTTAGCAGCAATTCCTGGCTCGTCGACTAAATCGATTAATGTTATTTTTGCTTCATCTTTTGAATATGCAACGCCAGTTACTGCTCTTAAAATTTCACCTTCGCCGTCAATAGAAATTTCTGTACCTTTATCATTAGGATTAAATGTCGATCTAACATGAACACTGACATTCTTACTCATCGCGGACTCTACTGAAGCAGTTTGCAAAACTTTAGCACCTTGAGAAGCCATCTCTATCATTTCTTCATATGATACTTTATTTAATTTTTTTACTTTTGGTGTTATTTTAGGATCAGAAGTATAAACACCATCGACATCAGTATAAATATCACAACGATCTGCATTTAATGCCGATGCTAAAAAAACTGCTGTATTATCAGATCCACCTCTTCCGATAGTGGTGATTCTACCTTCTGCAGATAGTCCTTGAAACCCTGCAAGAACAGCAACTTTTTTTTTCTTAAAATCTTCCAAGATTTTTTCAGAATTAATTTTATCAATTAAAGAATTTTTATGAGGACCAGATGTAAGAATTGGTAATTGCCAACCTAGCCAAGATCTAGATGGAACTCCTATTTCATTCAATGCCATTGACATTAAACCAGAAGTTACTTGTTCTCCAGATGATACAACTACATCATATTCGGCATCAAGATTAGAATTTATCTCTTTTACATAGTTTATTAGTGAATTAGTTGTACCCGCCATGGCAGATACCACAACAGCCAAATTATTGCCTGCATCATATTCTTTTTTTACTATACTAGCTGCTGACTTAATCAGATCAGTTGTAGCTACCGAAGTACCACCAAATTTTAGAACTATTGTAGACATTTTAAATTAATTAACTAAATAATATAGTAAGTTTGATAAGTTTTTTTGCTCCAAATGCGATGTAGAATTACTTTATATAAATATTTAAATCAAGCATAAGTTTAAATGAAAGATTATGAAAGATAGTACAATAAATAAATCCGAGGTAGAAAAATTTACTAATTTGGCCAATGAATGGTGGAAATATGATGGAAAGTTTAAGACATTACACAAATTCAACCCTGTTCGCCTTGATTTTATTATTAACCAAATTAAAAGAAATTTTAACATTTCTAATGTAGAAGAATTGCCCCTAGCTGGTTTAAAAATTCTCGACATTGGATGCGGTGGAGGCTTAATGTGTGAACCTCTAGCCAGACTAGGAGCTGATGTAACTGGAATAGATGCGGTTGAGAAAAATATAAAATCTGCTCAAATTCACGCTGAGACAAATAACTTAAAAATTAATTACATACTAAGTACAGTTGAGGAGCTTCCAACTACAAAAAAGTATGACATTATTTTAAATTTAGAAGTTATAGAACATGTGGAAAATCAAAAACTATTTATTTCGAAAAGCTGTAATCTTGTCAGTCATAGTGGACTAATGTTTATAGCCACAATTAATAAAACCATCTTTTCAATTGTTTTTGCAAAATATCTTGCAGAATACGTATTAGGTTTTCTGCCAAGAGGAACGCATGACTGGAGGAAATTTTTAACCCCTGAAGATATTTATGCAATGTTATTAAAAAATAATTTTGAAATAAATGACTCAATTGGAATAAACTACAAGGTTCTATCTGATAAATGGGTAAAATCTAAAAATATGGATGCAAATTATATTGTTTCAGCTAAAAAAAATTAATTTTCTTCCTTAATCCATGGAATTGATGCAACTTTTATTCCTTCATCATTTAACTCTTTTACTTCCTCTTTACTTGCATTTCCATATATTGCCTTCTTTTTGCTATTATCATAATGAATTCGTCTAGCTTCGTATGAAAATTGGTCTCCAACATAGTCAAAATTTTTTTCTATTAATCTATTAACTTCCTTAACTTTATATTTTAATTCTTTAAGTGCTTTTTCTTCTGATTTTACTGATCCTTTTTTAACTGCTACATTAGGACTTGAAAGCCCTCTCTGAACATTCTGAGAAGTACATCGAGTACATTCAACAAATCCCTTTTTAATTTGCTGATCACACGATTTAGAAGAAGAAAACCATCCTTCAAATTCATTTTGACAATTTTTACATTTTAAATTGAGAACAATCATATTATAGATATTATAACTAATTATTTTTTTTCAATAGATGTTACTTTATAGCTTGGGATCATTTTTCTAACCTTTAACACATCGGATATGTCAATTTTTGCAGTTATAAAACCTGGATTTCCTTTCATTTCAGCAATTATTTCTCCCCAAGGTGAAACAATCATACTATGTCCATAAGTTTTTCTTTTTGAAGAATTAATTCCACATTGAGCTGGTGCAAAAACAAAGCTCAAATTTTCTATTGCTCTAGCTCTAATTAATGTACGCCAATGAGATTTTCCAGTTGGTCTTGTAAAGGCGGCGGGTATTGAGATCATATTTGCGCCTTTTAAACATAGTTTTCTATACAATGTTGGGAATCTCAAATCATAACAAATGCTCATTCCCAGTTGTCCCCATGGTAATTTGGCAGTAACTATTTTTTCTCCATTAGTAAAAATTCTTGATTCTTTGTAGTTTTCAGCTTTTGATATATTCACATCAAACATGTGTATTTTATTATATTTGTTTACTATTTTCCCGGAACTATTAATTAAGTAAGACCTATTATAAAGTTTATTGTCTTTGTCCTTAATTATTATTGAGCCCAATAAAATCCAAACTGATCTTTCTTTTGCTAATTGTTTAATTTCTTTTAAAAAAGGATCATTTTTTTCCAAAAAAGTATTTTCTAATAAATGATATTTATTAAGTGAAACAATGTTACTTATTTCTGGTGTGAGAACAAAATCTGCTCCTTTATCACATGCATTATTAATAAATTTTTTTGTATTTGATAAGTTATCTGAAACCGATTGCTTACTATTTAATTGAACGCAGGCAACTGTAAGTTTATGATTCTTTTTAGCCATTAGCTAAATAATTTTCCAAGTTTCCCTCTATCATAATTTTATGCAACTCTTGGAAGCCCCCAATGTGTATATCATTAATAAATATTTGTGGAACAGTCCTTTTGCCGTTTGCTTTTTTTAACATTACTTCTCGTTCAGCTGGATTTTCTTGAATGTTTATTTCTTTGTAATTTATTTTTTTTTCATCAAGAAGTTTTTTAGCTCGATCACAGTAACCACAGTTATATGAGGAATATATTAAAATTTCTTTGTACATAAAAAAATTAAATTATATCATCAAAGAAACGAATAATCCTGGACAAATTTTCTAAAACTCTATCATCTTCCATATATGTTTCCCCTAGCCTCACTAAAACCATATCTTTTGAAGGTATTATTAATATATATTGACCGCCAAAACCCGCACAATAATAGGTATCACTCGGCAACCCTCTAGTGAAAGCAGGATGAGGCATCCAAAATTTATTACTATACATTCCATTAGTATTTTTTGCAGGTTTTCTGGTATCGTCTATCCAGCTCTTGGAAACTACTGTTTCTCCATCCCACTGTCCGTCTCTTAAATAGAGATATCCAAAACGTGCAAAATCCCTAGCATTAGCAAAAACTGAACTACCTCCTATAAATGTGCCAGAGTCATCAAATTCAAATATTGTATTTTTTAATCCGATTTTGCTAGATAAGTTATCACTGATAAAATTCTGATAATCAAGGTTTTGTTCTTTAAGCTTTGTTTTAATAACCTTACTTAAAATATTAGTCTCCCCAGTTGAGTAATTATATTTCATACCAGGAAAAATAGTTTTAAGGCCAAATGAAGATGCAAATGATGCTTGGTCAAATCTTCCATCACCAAATAACATTTCAAGTGTATCTGATCTACCATTAGTATCGTATTCTTCAACAAAGTCCAAACCTGATTGCATATTTAATAAATGAGAAATTGATATATTTTTTCTATTATCTTGCCATTCTTTTAATAAATTTTTTTCATTTTTAGATTCAATAA
>MDTG01019918.1_pt1 | contig 10386 bp, 4 predicted proteins | sample 811421 | NCBI WGS metagenome assembly MDTG01 (sample SAMN05326645, study PRJNA326480) | marine metagenome | isolation source: seawater | place: Pacific Ocean: South East | collected 2011
AGGTTTTCATTGATTTTTAAAGCCATTTCTTTTGATTTTTTAATCAAAAAATTGCATTTTCCTGACACTGTCACCAAAATTGATTTTAAAAACTTTAAAAAATTTAAAAATTTTAAAAATTTTAAAAATTTTAAAAATTTAAAAATTTAAAAAATTTAAAAATTTAAAAAGTAATTAATGATTAAATTATTGATATTTAGGATTATTATCCCAAGCCAAATTTGTTTGTGGGTTCAATATTTGAAATTCTTTATCAGCAGTTGAAGGTAAATGTTTACCAAAATTACCATTCAAGGGTTGTAATCTATTATAAGGAACAGCAGTAGACTTTATCTTACCATCTTTGGATAAGGATAATACTACTGTATTACCGAATCCCCTGTTGTAGGTCATTTTTCTTTCACTAAAAGGAAGACTAGATACATCAGCGTATTCACCTAATGATTTATGATCAGTTAATACCATTTTATATTAAATATATATAATAATAAAAATATAATAAAAATACCAAATTTAATTATGAAATGTTGGATTAACCATAAATATGTATGTATCATCATTCTTTATAATTCCCGTATCAATAAAATAACCTCCAATAATGTAATCATGCATGGGTCTAATTTTTGATGAGTATACCTTTCCATCATTATTAATTAGTCCGAGAGTGCCAATATTTTTAATATCTGAATTATTTAATATTCTTGAGCTTATATTATTAGTTACAAGCACTTGAGTTATTCCGTAAGTACATACATTTACCTCTAATGAACTGTCATTTAATGCCACTCCTAATATTGAGATAGGATTATTGAATAAATCTAAATCATTTGGTAAATCAACTTTATTTACATATAATTTATTTTTAGATTTAACAATTGATACAAATGTTCCTTTATCAACTTTGTTACCTGGTAACACACTCCATTTTGATATATTACCATAAGCTTTAAATGAACCATCTGAGTTTAGTTTTTTAATATCATTTAAATTTATCGATTTTAAATCCCATGTATAAGGTATTTGATTTAAATTTAATTTTATAGATGATTTTGATTGTTCAAATTCTATGTGTTTTATTTTTGAATCATTTATAATTGTTGAATCACTAGCTAATGTTCTAACATTAACAATATTATTATCTTTTATGGTTAATACTTGATTATCTATTATTTCTGGATAAACTACTTTATTAAATTTTGAATTATCTGAAGTCATATTATTAAAAATAACATTTTCATTAAAGTCTTTACCATTATCTCCAGTCTCTCCTTTTTCACCATTTAATAAAATCCATTCGTTACCATTATATCCCTCAAATAATTTAGTATTATTATTAAATCTAATTTCTCCTGGTAATTCTAAGTTAGAATGAGATATTCTAAGAGCCAAGCGTGAATTATGATTATCTTCTAAATACCAACCTGACTTTCCAGTATCTATACCATTTGTTAATTTTGGATTTAAAAAAACTTGAGAAGTTTTCATATTAATATAACTATAATAAAATATGTTTATATAGTTTACTCGATTATATATTTAAAGATCTATATCATTTTCATTGTCTTGTTGTTCATTTTCGGTCATTAAATCATTTTCATTATCTAATTCATTATCTAATTCATTATCTAATTTATTTTGAATAGTTTTGTTATCATTTTCATTGTCAATTATTTCATTATCTAATTCATTTCTATTTTCACAATCGTTTCCACTATCATTACAAATATCTTTTCCACTATCATTATCATTATCATTATCATTATTCAAATTATTATCATTAGTAGAATCGGAAGATTTATTCTTTGTTAATTTAGAATACATATATTCAGCATCATCAATTAATTCCGATGAAAAACCTTTATTTTTTAATAATTTTATAGCCATGTGTTTAGTATTAATACCATCTCGAATAATATAATCTCTCAATATATGACCTTTCTCATCTATATCCATTGTAAAGTGCTTATTTGTAATATTAGATTTATTTAACTTAGTCAATAAATCAAAATGGGTAGTAAATATATTTAATGATTTATTATATTTACTCAATTTATTTAAAACCGCATACGCTCCACTAATACCTTCTAAATAATTTGTTGATACAAATATTTCATCAATAATATTGAAACTAAAACTATTATTTGACTCTAATTTATCTAAAGTTGAAAGATAATTATAACATCTATTCATTTCGGCTTGAAATAAACTTTCTTTTCCTTGACAATCGGGTATATTTAAATATGTAATAAAATTATTAAAAGGTGTAAATTTAAATTTATTAGCGAATGCTAATCCTATTGTTTGACTTGTTAATATACATTCCATTATTGTTTTAATATATGTAGACTTACCAGAGCTATTAGGTCCTGTAATAATCATATTTGAATAGGATTCATTTTTACTATTTAACATAATATCATTAGGAATAGAATTAGAACAACATATATTCCAAATACCATGACCTTCTACAATTGGCTTATCACTTTCACTTAAAAAATTAGAAAAACATATTTTATTTGTATGATTATTATATTCATTTTCTTCTAAATTATTTTCTTCCAAATTATTTTTAAATAGTTCGGATAAATTAGAAGAATTATAGAATTCTGATAGACCAATCCAAACATCATAGTAGGACAAGTATTTAAAAATAGGTTTTAACAATGAATTACCATTTTCTTTATCATCTAATAATTCTTTATAAGTTACTATAACGTCGCCCTTGTTCGTTATATAGGTAGGTTCACTGTCATATACGGTATTATTTATAATATTCTTAATAGTAGCAGATTCAATTGATTTTATAAAGTCGCTTTCTAGCGTATCTAATTCTTCTAACTGTAGGTTTTTAAACCTTTTATAAATTTTTAGAGATAAAAGTATCCATTTTTTTAATTTATTTAATTTAGTATGATAATAAGATATAACTTTATTAAGCGATTTGCTAGTATTAAAACTATTGTATATTGAGTACAAATATATGATAAAAATAATTAATATATAAGAATATTTACCAAATTGAGAATTTATTACCATCAATATAAATTTAAATATTTTTACAACTATACTTGAAAGGAAACCCAAACTTAACTTTTTATCAGCAGCGTCACATATTTTTTCTAATATATTAGAAAACCCTATACCATCTCCAGAATAAAACATTTTTTTAAATATTTTAAAATAATTATTAACAGATATTGGTAACCTAAAACAATATTTTATGATCATGTAGGGTATAACAAACATTAGTACTGGTGATATAATTCCATAAAGTGGAGTTATACATATAATTATTTTATAAAATATGTTCAAGAATAATTTTTGATAATTTAGGGGATTCATGAACGTATTGCTAAAATAAATTATGTTACTTAATTGTTTTAGCTCCTCATTTTCTTCTTTAAAAAATATTAAGACTTCATTTTCACTTTTGGATATATTACTAAAATCTTCTAATATATCTGAATTATCTCCAAATTTATTAATTATTTCAATACTTTTTTGTCTTTTTTGTAATCTATCTATATCTGTTAATGGATTTAAAATAATATTTTTAAGTAAATTTGTCCCGAGGCTTGTTTTAGAATAAGAAATGTAATGAAAAAATGCTTTTGTATTATCTGATGTATTATTATTTTCAAAGAATTCTAGTTCTTTAAATTTAGATCCGGATTCTGAATTTAAAATATTATTTGGGAAATTTAGGTCTAAATCTAAAATTTTTTTTATTAATCTATTCTTTTCATAATCATTAATTAAATGATTATCTAAATCTTCAATTAATATTTCATTTTTCTTTTCTTTTGAACCAAAATTAAAAAATGTTTTAATTTCATTTAGTTTTTTAGTAAATTCTATATCCATAAATATTTAAAATTATCACATAAACTTAAAAAATAAAAAAAGCGTATTATTAGTTAGAGAAAGCTATACCGCCCATACCGTTATATATTCTGAGTATATTATAATTTAATGCGTATACCTTTAAACTAACAGGTCCTAAATTGGGACTTAATGTAATACTAAGATCAACAGTATCTATTTTACTAAAATTACTTACACCACTTGGTTGATGCTCTTCTGGTTTTAATGAAAAACTGTAGGTATAAAAGAAATCATTCGGTATTCTAGTATGTTTGTAGTAAGGTTGTATTAGTCTAAAGTAATCACCCGTTCTTTCTTGAAATCTCTCAATACCATTTACAAGTAGTAAACCTTTCTGCATAATATTATCCTTTGGTATACCGTCTGCTATACTATTTGAATAATTAAACAAATCATTATTTCTAGACACATTTTGTAATTGTAGAGTCCAATATAATTCTTTTACTGCTAGATTAAAATTTAATTTTAATTTACTACTAGTTAAACCACTTTCTAAAGATTCTTCGCCATTAAATTGTAATTGTTCTATTAAATATCTATGTTTAGCTAAAGCAAATTCTCTTCTTTCATAGTTATCTAAGAAAATATAGTCGATAAACATTCTACAGTCTGTCATTTTAGGTGTTTCACTAACTACGCCATTAGGCATAATATAAACTTCTGCTGATGAAAGATTTGTTTCTAATGATGATTCTAATATTACAGTGCCACCACCATTTCCATCAGTAGTAAATGAAGATATAGACTCATCAATGTAATATACCTTATTTGTTGAATCAGCAATTATTAATTTTTTACCAACAACATCTGAATCCAACGATGGTGTATTTGAAGCATCTATTTTTGTTAATGCTACACTTGAGGTACCGGCTGTACCAGTAGCAAAATAATATGGCAGAGAGCCATGGCTATATAATTTGTCAACATCAGTAAATTGTAAATCTATTTCTATTTCGTGATATGCTAATGCTATTAAAGGTAAAGCTAAACCTATATTTCTACAAAACCAAAATTGTAAAGGTATATAGGCTGTTAAAGGACCTTTAGTAGATGGCTTTCCATCAGAAGAGCGGCTTAACATTATATCAAGACCTTGCTTTATACCATCTGGTTGAGATAATTGTGACCATATTTCCATCCATTCACCATATTGTTTATCGATAATATTACCGCCAATTTTAAAAGTTACATCTTCTATTAATCCATGACCAATTTTATCTATCCATTTTAATTCTCCCATACCTGTCGTTAATCCGGATGGATGACTTGATTTTGTTGATAATAAAGGTAAATCTACTTCCAGCATAATCGTATGCATTAAATCTGCTTTTCTTGGAACTTTAACAGTTGCTTTATTTCCAAATTCTGGAGAACCTTCAAACGTGACTTGAACACTTTCCATTGAAAAATTAGTATGCCTCTTATAAACTACTTTAAAAAAGGTTATTTGTGGATTTCCAATCAAATAAATATCTTGAACACCATGTGCCACTAATTCTAATAATCCTGCATTTGGCATATTTTAAAATAATTAAATATAAATGATATTTTTTTATACTATCAAAAACATATTTATTTAATTATTATATTTTTTTATAATATTAATTTTAAAAATTTATAAATTTATAAATTTAAAAGTTACAAATATTTTATATTAATAATATATTTATTGTATTAAATATGGTACAAGAAAAAAATATAAATGTTGTTAACAATAATGGTAATTTTAAATTTACAAATACTGGAGATTTTACATCAGAAAATCAAAAGACAAATATATTTAGTAACAATTTATTGAATTTAACTTCCAAAAATGATACTATGTTTCATTCATCTGAAGGTGATTTGATAATAAAAGATACATCTAAATCAATCAAATTAGAAGCAGAATCAGATTTGGCAAATGCTATATTATTAAATGCATCTGGTACTAATGGAGGCATTAAAGTAGTTAATGGTTTAAATGGTTTTGATTTAGATTCTACTGGCAATGTAGATATATTTTCACAAAGTAGTAATATAAATATAGGTGTTCCACCGGAAGGTACTAGTAGTTCTAATATGACTCAAAATTTAAAATTAGAAAGCTTTAAAGAAATTACTTGTACTACAGAAGATATGTTAATATCTACAACTGATTTAATCAGTTTTGTATCTCAATCTGGTAATGTACAATTTGGAAGTGATGTTAATAATCCTGTGATAAAATTCGAAAAAGATAACTTAATTGTTAATCAATTTACTAGTTCTTTAGATAGACAACTTGATATAGCTGTAAAAGACGCTAGCTCTGAAAGGAATGGCTATAATGGAATAATAGTTAATAGTAGTAATACATCTGTTGCCGCTGATATTGAATGTAGAACTAGTGATAAATTAGGAAGATTATCTTTGGGTGTAGAGCCAAGTTCCAGTAATTATTCATATAACAATGAATGCTTAGCACTTCAATATCAAAATTCAGTAATACCTGTAAGTGGATTAAACTTTTCATCATCAGATATAGGTAAAAAAATTTATTGGGATAGCACTAAAAGAACTGATACTATATCTGCTATATCGAGTAATATATCTATACCCAGTAACACGACAATATCAGTATCTGGAACATATTCTGGTACTACCACAAAAAATTATTTATTAGAAATTGATAGTACTGGTACACCAAATACTTTCAAATGGTCAAATAACGCAGGTAATGAATTCCAGCAGGAATATATTCCAATTACAAGCACTTCATCTACTATTAGTCTAGATAATGGTTTATCGGTTCAATTTTCTATAAATACTGGATTACCTTTAAGACAACAATTTACATTTAATGCCACTATAACAGCCACTGTATCTAATAATTCAAGTATAGATACACCTGAAACATTATATATATTACAACCATATCATTCATATATAAATAATATAACTGATACAGATCTTGTAATTAAAACAAACAATAATGAAAAAATGAGAATAACTGGAGATGGTGCCATATCTATACAAAAAAAAATACCAACATCGAGCTTCCATATTAATTCAAATTATAATAGAACACTACACGTTAATCAAGCTATATCTGGATATCAAATAAATCCAAGTATTACAAGCTTAAGGTCAGGTGGTTATATAATAGTTTGGGAAAGTCAAAATACAGATGGAAGTGGTTACGGTATATATGGACAGAGATATCAAACAGATGGTTCAAGATATGGTATTAATTTTAAAATAAATGTAAATACTACCAATAACCAATCTATGCCTTTTGTTGCTTTTAGAAATATAAGCGAGAGTAACAATTATATCGTAGTATGGAGTGATAATAGTGATAGTACATCGAATTATGATATTTATGCTCAAATATATCAAAATAATAGTCCTATAGTAAATTATGATATATTAATAAATAATACTGCTCAATCTGGAGATAGTACTAGAAATAATAACCAACTATATCCAGCAGCAGTAGGACTTACAAATGGTAATTATGTTATAGTATGGGCTAGTGATGATACAGGTGATGGTAATATGAACATTTATTTTAAAATAATTGATAATAATGGTAACTTACTAATTTCAAAAACTCAAGCAAATACAACTACTACTAGGTCACAAAACTTTCCGGCAATTGCAGCATTATCTGATAATGATCCGAATAGCGCTGGTGGTTTTGTTATTGGTTTTCTATCTGAAATGTCTACTGATGATAATAGATTTACAGTTAAATTTCGTGTTTTTAACTCAAATGGTTCTGCTTATGGAAGTGAAGTAAATGTAACAACAACTAGTGATGCTTCTATTTCAAGTATTTCAGATGGATTATTATCTATGGAATCTGTTTATGACGGTGGATTTTTAATTTCTTTTTATAGAAATTATGAAGCAGATACAAGTTTTTACAACGATAGTGACAATATAATAGGGTCAATTAGTGGAACAACTGGGACAATAAAAAGCGGAGGTAGAGATAACACCAATAATATAATACAATTAAGGTCATTAAGTGGTAGATTATTACAAGGTGAGGAAATAGTAATATCATCGAGTGTATCCGGGATTGGAAATGTTACTGAAAAAATATTGTCAATTACATATGATACAGAATCTACTGCTAATATCACCTTAGATACAGGATATAAGCAAGTATCTATTTACAAATTTAATTCTAACGCAACATCTGTTGATAATGCAGTTTGGATTTCTAAAGCTAATAGTTCAAAATTATATGAAGATGCTGATAGAAGCTCTATAACAACTGTAAATACAAGAGGAGAATCAATATTTAATTTTAGAAGACCGAAGTCGAGTATTACATCAGATCAATCTGTGTGTATAGTTGTATGGTCTAATGGTTCCATACCTAGTATATACTATCAATTATTAAATATATCAGATGGTTCCTTAATTGGTTCTGAGACTCAAATAAGTAATAATTATAATGGTTTAAAACAAAGAAATCCAGTTGTTTCTAAATTAAATAGTATACAAGGTAATAATTATGGTTTTGTTGTAACATGGGATAATCAATCCCTGGATTTATCTCAATCTGGTATTTATCAACAATTAATTGCTCACGATTATTCTATATTTAAATTAGAAAATGGTACTAGTTCATTACAATTAGAGCATAATGGTAAATTAGGTTTGGGAACTTCTACTCCCAGTTCAACATTTCATATTAAATCAAATCAACCATCTAATCATAACTCATTTAACAACACTGCTGCTATAACTATTCAAAATACTGGTACACATAAAATTTTAGATAATGATCAACAAAAAATAGAATTTATGGACGGGAATGGAAATATATTAAATCAGATTAAATCCACGTATGCTTTATCTTATAATGACTTGAACCCAGCTTTTGGTAATCTAATAGGATTTTATAAATTTAATCATTCAGAAGGAACACAAGTAGTAGATTCATCATCTGCTAATGTGATAACTAATAGTATAACAACTAATTTAATATTAGTGAATTTTGATACAGAAATATGTTGGCAAAAAGGATTAATTGATAACTGTTTATCATTTAATGGTATTAATAATTATGTTTTTCTTCATAACGATGCAGGAAATAATGTTAATAAAATATTAAGTACAGCTAGCTTATCAGTATCTATTTGGATAAATGTCAATTCTCATATTATTAATGGGTCAACATATGATATTATTAGTAATTATGATGATGCCTCAGCTATATCCGATATATCCGGTTTATTCATAGTTAGTATTATAGATTCAGGTAATGACGGAAATATGAAACTTAAAACGCAAGCTAGATCTAGTTCAGCAACAGGAACTGTAACCGGAACTATTACCGTAAATACAAATAGTTGGGTTTTACTTACAGTAGTAATTACTAGAGATTCTTCTGGTTCTAATAATACTATTAATCAGTATGTAAATGGTAATTTAGATGGTACTACAACATTCTCAGGTATTATAAATGCAGGAACTGGGCTAAGTGAACAAACAGTATATGTAGGAAGTAAAAACACGTCTGGATCTTTTTTTAGAGGTAAAATGAATCATTTAAGAATATATAATTTATCCCTAACTAGTTCACAAATATCTGAAATATATTCTAATGGCAATGATAATAAAGGTAATTTAATTATTACACCATTAGGTAAATCAAATAATACATCCTTAAAAAATTCTATAATTATAGATGACGATGGCAATTTAAATAATTTAAGTGGTAAACCTATGATTTATAAAGTATTATCTGGAACTATAACTGGATATAATTCAAATGTTGATATTAAAGGAACAAATACGTTATTTACGAACGAAATTAAATCAGGAGATATGATTAATTTTAATAGTGGTGATTTTTTGGTAACTCAAGTTGTTGATAATACTTCTTTAAAAATAAATGAAATACCATTAGTTTCAGATTCATCATTATCTGAACAATCAGTCCTAGTTAAATCAAGTATATTTTCTGGATTTGATAATAATAATAATTTAGTAAATATAATTGATAATCATGGAAATATGGGTATAGGAAATCTAAAACCAAATACAAATTTAGAAATATCGGGAACAGGCGATTCAAATGATTTACCATATATTACTTTAACAAACAAAACGCTAGAAGATACAGATGGAGGCCGTGAAACTAAATTATTATTTAGAGGTAATTATAATAGTAGATATACTGAATTAGGCAGTATTGAAGTAGCACATAGTGGTTCCTCAAATGATAAGAGAGGTATCATGAAATTTAAAGTAAACGATGGGTTTGATACATCAAATATAAGTTTATCAATAACATCTAACGGTAATATAGGTATAGGTAATCAACTAAATCCAAAATCATTATTTCATTTGCGTAAAGAATCGTCTGATTGTCAAATGATAATGCAGGCTGGAGGAGAAAATACTAGTTTTTTTTCGGAGAAATCACAAATATTTTTTGGAGGTGAAACTACCATGAATGACGATACTAGTAGTTTAACTTCGAATTGTTTAGCAAGTGTTATGGGAAGTGGAGATTCC
>MDTG01240570.1_pt1 | contig 10386 bp, 10 predicted proteins | sample 811421 | NCBI WGS metagenome assembly MDTG01 (sample SAMN05326645, study PRJNA326480) | marine metagenome | isolation source: seawater | place: Pacific Ocean: South East | collected 2011
AAGATTTACCCATAAAAGATAATCTTCTTTGGTTGTTAATTCTGAAAAATTTTCTTTTTTCATTAATGATTTTTTAAGCATTACAGTAGACAATCCTATGTCACAACTTTTAATTAAATCTTCAGGAAAAATATTTTTTGGAGAAACAAATTTTCCAATTATTTTAGAATTATGATTCACAATGTGGTAATTTGAAAATGAAAATTCAATATTTTTATTTTTCATAAACTTAAGTTGATATTCTAATTTATTTTTTTTCCATAAATCGTCAGCGTCACAAAAAGCAATATATTTTCCTTTAGAAAATCTAACCCCCTTGTTTCGAGATAATCCGGCACCAATAGTTTTGTGGTTGACTATTAATTTTTTATTTAATTTAAAACTCTTCAAAATCTTCTTTACATAACCTAATTCTGATTTATCATTGTCATCATAAATGATTATAATCTCAAAATTTTTATAAGTTTGTTTACTAATTGAGGAAATTGTTTCTTGAAAAAAATCTTTTTTTTTATGATATGGTATTATTATTGATATGAAATCTTTTTTTGACATTTTAGACAAGTTAATAACAAATAAGTTTTTTTTATTTATATTTACAACTTTATTGATACTTACATCAATAATTAGTTTTTTATTAAAAATCAATTTATCAAATATTTTTGGAGAATTTTTTATTAATGACTATTTATTAAACCACAATATTCAAACAAAAGGAGGGGGTGTTGTAAATGATTTGGTTACTTACTGGAAATATATCCTTCTATTAAAAGAAGATTTCTTTAATTTATTTAATTTAACTTTAGGAGAAGACGGTGTTCTTTTTCTTAATTTTCCGTTACACCCTTTAATTTTTTCCCAAATTGGATACTTAGAGTCTATAGATAGCTATTTAAAAAGTATCTTTATAATTTCACTTTTTTTTCCAATAATTGTTTACTTCACATTAAGTAAAAGATTTAAAGATCTCGATAAATCTATACTATTTCTGCTTTCATCATTAATTTATATATTTCCGGTTTTTCAATTCACATCTATATGGGGAAACAATCATATTACTGCGCTTATTTTTTTTTGCTCAGGAATATTCTTTTTAAATTCTTTTATTAACACAAATTTTAATAAAATTACTTACTTAATAATTTCAATAATTTTTTTTGCTCTAGCATGTTACACGAGACAAACCTATGTGTTTTTTTTCGTATATTTAATAAGCTATATTTACAAAAAAATAAATTTTAAAAATTTATTATATATTCTATTTTTTATTTTTATTTGTTCGTTACCTGGTTTTTATTTTTTATTTAAAAATCCATTATTATTTCTAGTAATCAATCAAGATATAACAAACTTTAATTCTGCTATTTTAGTTAGCGGTTCTATAATTTTATTTTATCTAATACCATTTATAATACAAAGTATTTTAAATAATACTGGAAATTTAAAAAAAAAAATTTCAGACTTACTAGATAAAAAAAAATTATTTATTTCATTTTTAATTACAGCTATATGTGTATTCAATTTTGAATATAATAGTTATGCTGGAGGAGGAATATTTTTAAAAATAAGTGGTTATTTATTTAATAATCAATTTTTAGTTTTTCCTACAGCATTTATTGGTATTTATTTTCTTTTATATTTTTGTGAAAACAATCTCCCAAAAATAATTTTAGCAATTTTATTACTCGTCACATACAGTTCAGGTTTTTTTATTTTTCAAAAGTATTTTGAACCAATGTTTTATATAATTTTTTTAAATTTTTTTGACAAAGATAAAATTATAATTTCTATCAAAAAAAATAATTTCATAATTATTTTCTATTTTTGTATTTATTATGTTTTTACTAATTATATGTATTTTCTTGGCTTATAATGAAATAAACCTGCAAATCTACCTGAAAATCTACAAATAAAAAATAATGACTTCAGATAATTTTTTTTATTAGGAAAAAATATATATAGGATTGCACAAAATAATAAAAAAATCATTTTAGATAAAATGATAATGCTGCTAAATTTTCCATGAATTTTTTCATCAATTTTATTTCCTGAATATCCATATCTGAAATTTCTTTTCAAAAACCATGATTTGCATTCTCTACCTATCTGATATTGTTCTGTAACTAATGCGAAACTATTCCATTTTATAATAAAATCTTTTTTGTAAAAATTTCTAAAAAATAATTGATCGCTTCCTCCATAAGCGGAGAGCTTTTCATCGAAAAAAAAATTTGTTTTTTTTAAAATTTTTTCAGAAAAAAAACAGTTGTTTGTAGCTACCCATTTAATTTTTTGTCCATGAAATCTATTTGGTTCTAAAATTTCGTAATAATCTTTTATTTTTTCGTTTTTAACTTGATGCTTTTGAGGTCCTCCAACTATATCACACTTTTGATGAGCAATAAATTTCGTCATACTTAATAACCAATTTCTATTAATAACACAATCATCGTCCAGAAAACCTGCATATTTAAAATTTCTGTCTTTAAGAAATTTTAAAAAAATATTTCTTGATGCTGGTATATTATCTTTTTTGCAACTTAGTATAGAATAATTAATCTTATTCAAAACTTTTTTAATTGTATTCTTGCAAAAAAATATTTTTGTATTCATTACAAAAACTAATTGGAGATTATAATTTTTGGGTATTTCAATATTGTTTAAAGAATTTAATAAGACATTCAAAAATTTAATATTTTTTTCACTTATTAAAATACAAAGATAAACTCTCATTAAATAATTTTTTTATAATTTTTTATTAATCTTAAAAAATACAAGATATAAACAAAAATGGTATTTTGCCCATTGTTAATTCTAATTTTATTACATTCTTTTAAATAATCTAAGAATTTAATTTTTGAAGATAAACCACCTCTTCTAAATTTTCCAAAAATTTCATTTTTTTTTGTTGATGTACCTTTTAACTTAAACTTTTTGATCATTCTTATAAAAAGGTCATAATCTGAGGAGTATTTATATTTTAGATTATAAAGACCAACTTTAATTTGAGATTTTTTTTTAATAAAAAAACCAACAGAATGTGTTGAATAAAAGCCAAAACTAAAACTTATTTTCCATGGATTGTAACCACTTAATAATTTATGTTTGTATACACTTCCAAATAAAAAATCTAAGTTTTTATCTCTACAAAAATAATTATTAACAATTTTCAAGGTATTCTTAAAATAGATATCATCTGAATTTAATATTCCAATTATATCACCTTTAGCTTTTTTTATTCCTACATTCATAGCATGATATAAACCTTTATCATTCCTATTTTTAATTAATCTAACTTTTTTTTTATATGATCTTATTATCTCAACAGTATTATCAGTTGAATTACCATCAACTAATATATGTTCATAATTTTTATACTTTTGTTTTAAAACACTATTGATGTTTTTTTTTAAGTATTTTTCGGAATTTTTTGTTACAGTTATAATTGTGATTTTATATTTTTTCATTGATATTTATAAAATATAATTTTGTAATATTTTCCATTATTCATTAAATATTCAAATTTTTTTATCATTTTGAATGTTTCATCAATATTATTAAAATTTATAAAATTTTTTAATAATTTAATTTATACCAGTTAATTGTGCTTCTTAATCCTTCAGAAAGTTTTATTTTCGATCTCCATCCTAATTTTCTAATTATCGATATATCTAAAACCTTCCTTTTTGTGCCATCTGGAAATTTTTTATTAAATTTTAATTTTTTTTTTGCAAACAAAATTTTATTTATAATTTCAGCAAATTGTTTGATTCTAAATTCCTGCCCAGATCCAATATTAATAAGGCTATCAGTTTTTAAAATTTTCATTAATCTTTTATCATTATTGACTTTTAATTTGAGCAAATAACTAATTGCATTTGCTAAATCATCTACATGCATCACTTCTCTTTTTGGTTGTCCTGAACCCCAAATTTCTACTTGTTTAGTTTTTTTTCTTTTAGACTCTATAAATTTTTTAATTAAAGCAGGAATAAAATGACTATTTTTGGTATCAAAGTTATCATGAGGTCCATAAAGATTACAAGGCATTAAAGTAAAGTAATTAGTTTTATATTGTTGATTGTAAAATTCGCAAGTTTTGAGACCAATAATCTTTGCTAGTGCATAAGCTTCATTTGTTTTTTCTAATGGACTAGATAATAAATATTTTTCTTTTATAGGTTGTTTTGAATTTTTCGGATAAATGCAAGAGCTTCCAAGATTGATAAAATGTTTAATGTTATTTTCATAAGCACAATTTATTAAGTTTAATTGAATTAAAATATTTTCATTAATGAATTGAACTGGAAATTTTGAGTTTGCTAATATTCCACCTACCCTTCCTGCGCAATTAATTATTACATCTGGTTTGTTGATTTTTATAAACTTTTTTAATTTTTCTAAATCTAATAAGTCAAGATTTTTTCGTGATGCTGTAATTAATTTCTTTACACCTACCTTTTTTAAATCTTTAACTACAGCTTTACCAACCATTCCATTATGACCAGCAATATATATTTTGAGTTTTTCTAAAGATTTTTTTTTCATATTTATTTAAAATAGTTTATAATTTTGGCTTATATTCAATTTTTTTAATAAATTCATATAATAAAATTACATGCTATTTAAATATAATAAATTCAACTTAAAATAAATGGATGTATGACTTTAAATATTAATAAAAAGTGTCCAAACAATGATTGTCCTGGAGATATTGTTGTAAAATATCAAACTAATACTCAAAATATCGAAAATATAAATTTTTCTTGCACAACTAATACTTATACTAAACCAACCATCTTAAAATGTAATAAATGTGAAATCCTTTTTTCAGAGCTTATTTATAAGTTCGAAGGAAACCAAATCGAAAAAAATTATCAAGAGGTTGAAGACACAAAATACATATCACAAATTAAATATAAAAAAACTTATTTTATAAATTTTTACAATAAAATAAAAAATGATTTAACAAGTAATTCAAGTGTTTTAGAGATTGGTTCTTATTATGGTATTTTAGGATTGGTCTTAAAAAATAAAGTAGCAAAATATACTGGATTAGAACTTTCAAAACATGGGTCTAACTATGCGATTAATAATTTTAATTTAAATATTTATAATGAAACAATTGAAGATCACTTGGTAAGGGGTATAAAATATGATGTAGTTATTATGGCTGATGTAATTGAGCACTTTCATGATCCATTTAGCGTATTTAATAAAATTAGTAAAATTCTTAATAAAAATGGAAAAATAATCTTAACAACTTTCAATATAGATTCTTTTTATGCTAAATTAACAGGTTACAATTATCATTGGATAATACCATTTCACCTTGTTTTTTTTTCTAACAAGACTTTGAGAGACTTGGGAAAAAATAACAATATGAGTCTATATAAAATTGAAAATGATCCAAGATATACAAGTGTAGGATATTTATTAGATAAGTTAAATCTTATACTACCAAAATTTAGTTTTTTATTTAAATCAATAATGAAGATTGAATTTGTTAAAAAATTTTCAATCAAAGTGAATCTTGGAGATTTAAATATTTATTATTTTAAAAAAAATGATTAAAATTATATATTCTTCTTTCAAAATTATTGATATATCAATATTTCATTTATGCAAATTTTAATTACTGGGGCTGCAGGATTCATTGGATTCAATATTTCAAGATTTTTGCTTTTAAATAAAAAAATAAAAGTTTATGGTATTGATAATTTAAATGAATATTATTCAGTATCTTTAAAAATTGATAGAATAAAACAACTAAAAAAGTTTAAAAATTTTAAATTTCAAAAACTTGATATAAGAAATAAATCAAAATTAGAAAATTTTTTTAAAAATAAAAACTTTTCTTTAATAATAAATTTAGCAGCACAAGCGGGGGTAAGATATTCCTTAAAAAAACCAAATGAGTTTGTTGAGAATAACATTTTAGGATTTTATAATTTAATTTCCGTTGCAAACAAAAAAAAGATTAAAAGAATTATTTATGCATCTTCTAGTTCAGTTTATGGCGACACTAAAAAATTCCCCTTGCTAGAGAAAAATTATGTTCATCCTAAAAACATTTATTCACTTTCAAAAAAAAATAATGAGGAAATGGCTGATGTTTTTTCTCGTCAGTTCAAGATTAAATTTATTGGGTTAAGATTTTTTACTGTCTATGGTGAATGGGGACGACCAGACATGTTTTTAATGAAATATTTAACATCATCATACAATTCATTAAAAAAATTTTATCTTAATAACTATGGAAATCATACAAGGGATTTCACTTATATTAACGACGTATGTGAAATAGTGAAATGTTTAGTTTTTTTAAGAAAGAAAGACTTAAATCACGAAATTTATAATATTTGTTCTAATAATCCTGTAAAACTTAAATCAATCATGAATAAGATTAATTATTTAACTGGTAAAAAACCAAAAACTTTTAAGAGAGGACTTCAAGAAGCTGATGTTGTTAAAACACATGGGTCGAATAAAAAGATTTTGCATTTAGTAGGAAAACAAAAATTTACAAATATAAATATTGGTTTAGAAAATACGTTAAATTGGTTTAAAAATTATTATAAATACTAAAATTCATTAAGTAAGTCCTTAAATAGTGAAACAATATTCAAATTAACAAAATTTTTTTAAGACTCAAATAATGAGAAAAAAATGTAAAATTTTTACAATATTTTTTCATCATTATTTTCTTTTTGAATAGATCTTTTTCATTAGTTTCAAAAAACTCACAGATTTTTTCTACTAAACTTTCATAATCGTTATTAACAAATAAAAATCCTCTTTTGGAATTATCTAAAATTTCTGAAGGACCTGTTCCAGAGTCCGCAGCTATAACTATTTTGTTTAAAGACCCTGCTTCAATAATTGAAAAACCAGGATCTTCATGTAAAGAACTTGAAATTACTAATTTAGATTTAGAGATGTAATTGAATATATTATCTTTAAACCCTAATAAAAAAACTTTATCTTTTAAATTTAGCTCATTTATATAATTTTCTAATTTAAACCTTTCTTCACCCTCTCCTACTATAACGAGTTTCAGATCTTTTTGAATTTTACTTACTTCCTTAAAAGATTTTATTAATAGTAAAAAGTTTTTTTGTTTCGTTAATCTTCCGATACCTAAAATAAAGCTTTTATCAATTAATGATTTATCAATATTTTCTTTTTTGCTTTTCACCATTGATTTAAGAGATAAAACGGGATCATAAAGCAATCTTAGTTTATTATCTGGAAAAATTTTCAAGTCCTTAAGTTTTTCATAGGTTTTTTTTGTTGGGCAAGTTACCACCTCTATGTTTTTTGATAACAATGACCAAAAGAAATTTCTAAAAAAATTTAACTTTGGGGTTCCAGAAATTCTTATTATTAATTTGGTCTTTAAATCATAAATTGCAAATATTAGAAGTGGTAACGATATTATTAAATGTGCAATTAAAAATTCTGGTTCTTCTTTTTTTAAAAGTTTTTTTAATTTCCAAAAACTAAAAATAAAAATTAATATTTGTGAGATTCTACTTTGGAAATACCCTCTTTTCGGTAAGATAGAAAAATATTTCTTATCATATAGATCTATAATATGTATATCTTTCGTTTTATTTTTTTGTGAAAACCACTCCCCAGTGGAATCAATTATAGATGGTTTAAAAAAATTTTTTTTATCAAAAATCGATATCGATTTTATCGAATTTACAACTGCATCAATCGTTGCAATCTTTGTTAAAAATGGCGACCAGTAAAAAATTTTCATTTTTATTTAATCAATTTTTTTCGCTGAAAAAATATAACCAACAGGATATATTTTTTTTGGATCTGTTTTTATTAGTAGCTTTAACAATTTATCAATCATAACTGCTATAATTAATAATGTTTGATAAAATATTGGAATATATTTTAAATAACTTCTTAAAAGAGAAATACTTGATAAAAAAGGGCCTGTGCCCAATTCCTCAATTTTAATTTCCTGAAAATTGTTTTCTTTAAGAATTTTTTCTAAATATTGATTAGTAAATCTAACATAATCTTTTGGTGCTCCATGCACTCTAAAAAGAAAAGGTGTCGATCCAATAATTTTTCCCTCTTTTTTTAAAAGATCTTTAAAGTTTTTAAATGCCTTTTTGTAGTCAGATAAATGTTCCAATACATTAAATACAATAACATAATCATAAGTTTTTTCATGAAAAAGGTTTTTTTCTAAATCTATATTTATAATATCTTTATTATTCGGATTTAAATTAGAGTAAGTTATTTTGCAATCTTTTGAAAAAGGTTTTATAAAATTTTTTTTTAAATTATCATCAGCACCAAACTCTATACATTCACCAGAAATATTTTCTTTTTGAAATTTCTCAATTTGAAAAATTCTCAAAATAGATTTATTTGTAAAAATTAAATCAAAAAAGTTCATCATTTACCATTTTATAAACTATTTTTTTAAAAGAAGTTTTAGGTTCCCATTTAATAATCTTTTTAGTATTCTTTATATCAGCTTTATAAGAATGTATATCTAACTTCCTTTTGAATTCTTTTACATTTAAAATAAGATTTTTTTTACTAATTTTTTGAATTTTAAAAACTTCATTTACAAAATCTTTTATTGAAAAAATTTTGCCAGAACCAATAATTAGATCTTTTGGTTTTTTATTTTGTAACATTAACCAAACTGCTTCCATATATTCTGGTGCCCAACCCCAATCTCTAAAGATATTAACATTTCCTAATTTTAATTTAATTTTTCTGTTTTTTACAATTTTTTTTGAGACATCTATTATTTTTTTTGTTACAAATTTTTCAGATCTTAAACATGACTCATGATTAAATAAAACCCCTGTACAACAAAAAATTCCATAATTTTCTCTATAAATTTTTACGATAGAAAAGGACGCTGCCTTTGATGTGCCATACGGACTTTGTGGATCTGCTCTAGAGTCGATACTATATGATTTATTTTTATGATCGCCAAAAACTTGCCCTGAACCAGCATTAAAAAGTTTTGCCTTTAATTTTTTATTTTTTATAACTTCTAAAATATTTATTAGCCCCAAAACGTTACTATTTAGAGTCAACTGTGGATTTTCAAAAGAGTCTAAAACAGAGGATTGACCTGATAAAAAATAAATTTCACTTATTCTAGAATTTAAAATTTTTTTACAAAATTTAAAATCTAACGCTTCACCCTGAATTATTTTAATTTTTTTAATAATTTTTAATTTTTTTAATCTGTATAAATTATTTAAAGATTTATTTCTTGTTACTCCAATTACATTATACCCTTTGTTACATAAAAAATGAGATAAATAACTTCCATCTTGTCCACTCACCCCGAATATGATAGCAGTTTTTCTTTTATACATGTTGTAAAAATATATCTAAAATCTTATATTTATTTATAAACTAGTTTCTTAATGGACCAAACACTAATATTCACTGCTACTTTTAACGAAAAAGAAAATATTCAGGAACTAATAAAACAAATTAATGGTATTTCAAAAAATTTAAATATCTTAATTGTTGACGATAATAGCCCTGATGGCACTGGTAATGTGCTTTTAGATCTTGAAAAAAAATTAAAAAATCTCAAAGTTATAATTCGAGAAAAAAAGTTAGGTTTAGATACAGCTCATAAATTAGCTTTTGATTTTGCCAAAAAAAACAATTATAGATTTTTAATTACTTTAGATGCCGACTTATCCCATGAAGTAAAAGAAATACCAGTAATAATTGATTTTTTAAAAAATTATGAATTCGTTATAGGTTCAAGATATATGCCAGGTGGAAAATGTGAAATGAATTTACATAGATTGCTCCTAAGTAAAATTGGAAACAAGGTCATAAGTATTGTATTGGGATTAAATTGTAGCGAATTCACATCATCGTACAGGGGTTTTGATCTAAAAAAAATGGATAAATTCGATATGAATGAAGTAAAATCTAAAGGTTATAGTTTTTTTACAGAAACATTGTTTAATATAAGTAAAAACTATCAAATTAAACAATTTCCAATTCATTTTAAAAACAGAGTTAAAGGAAAGTCGAAAATTCCAAAAATTGAGATTTTTAGAATAATTAAAAATTTATTTGTGATGAAATATTTGAAATAAATTATATAAAATTATTTCTTTATAATGTATTTTAAAATATATAATTGATTAAATTAATTTAAATGAAATCAAATATTGAGAGAATAATTCACAAAAGAAAAATTTATGCGCTTATTATTAGAGAAAAAGTACAATTTAAAAAAAGGGGAGTGAATTTTTTAACCGATGATAATGATTTACTTCAAGTAGGTTTTTTAAAACATAATAAAAATCATAAAATAAAATCACATGTACATATTAAACAAAAAAGAAATATTAATTACTCTAG
>MDTG01327134.1_pt1 | contig 10386 bp, 12 predicted proteins | sample 811421 | NCBI WGS metagenome assembly MDTG01 (sample SAMN05326645, study PRJNA326480) | marine metagenome | isolation source: seawater | place: Pacific Ocean: South East | collected 2011
AAGTGAAGAGGTAGTTATTGAAAATAAAGGTAAAGAGATTAAATATTTAAAAGAAGATGATCCCATACATAACCAAAGATATTATTGTGTTTCTTTCCTAACACCAGAACAATTAGAAAATGAAAATACTACATTTAAAGTACGTGGATTTAAAATAAGAGGAATGTATGAAAAAGAAGAGGAAGCAAAAGAAATGTGTAAAAAATTGTATGATACGGATCAAGATAATAATATCTTTGTAGCAGATATTGGCCATTGGGTTAGTTGGTCAAATAATACAGAAAATGTAAAAAATGTAGAATATGCAAATAAAGATTTGAATAATTTGATTAAGGCCACTAATGAAAATCAAGAGAAGGCAAAACAGATGTTAGAAGAGGAGAAAAATAATGCAATGAATGAAAGTTTAGGTAATGTAGGAAGTAATAAAGAAATAAATGGTATTGTTAGTGAGTTAATTGAAGAGTCATTTGATGAAGAAGTTAATTTATCTCAAGTAGAGAATACAAATAGTTCAGAAGATGAAGATTTAGATAATGTTTCACAAGAATTAGAAGAAGCTAGAAAACTTTATGAAAAAATGTTAAAAGACCAAAACAAGTAATTAATAAATTAAAATAAAGTTTAATTTATTAATTTTATAAGAATTAATTTATTTTTTCCCATTCAATTAATTCATGGTCATAACATGTATAGTAACATTTATATTTCCATATATCTTTACAAAAGTTATATCCATTTTTACTAAAAACAATAACTCCGGCTAGTTCTGGTATATTAAAATAATCTAATGAATTATAATTTATTTCATTAAATAATTTAATACTTATGATATTATAATTATCATAATTTTTTATAAGCATATTTAAAATATGTTTATGTTCATCATTTGCATTTATATTAATAAAATATGAATCAAATATTTTAATACATGATTGTAATTCTACTTCTAATTTTAATCTTTTAATTAGATATATTTTATTTTTTAGGTCTTTTATTAGTTTTGCAGTAGGAGTAATAGTAATAGCATTAAAAAAAATTATATTTTGAATTTCTTTAGGTAATTCGCGAATAAGAGTATCAATATTCATATATTAAATTAAGTTATTGTTATTCTAATTAAATTTTTCAATTTTTGTAATTAATAAAATTAGTAAAAAACAAAAATTCTTATCAAAAATTAATTTACTTCTCTTAAATTATTGAATCTTCATATTCCGAATATCTAAATATTCTGATCTAAAATACGATTCCTGGCAGAACTTGCTGCCATATTCAATAGATTAGTATCATCATCTTCAATCGGTGGTCCAAATCCTGATTGTTGTTGACTATAACCAGATGATACTTGTCCAAAAATAGGTGAAGGTTGTTGATTATAACTAGATACAACTTGTCCAAAACCAGGAGGAGCTTGGTATCCAAAACCAGGGGTTGAATGATATCCAGCATTTGGTGGAGGTTGTCCAAAACCAGGAGTTGAATGGTATCCAGCATTTTGTGGAGGTTGTCCAAAACTAGATTGTCGTTGTGCTAAACCAGGTGAATGATGTCCAAAACCAGGTGGAGGTTGTGCTAAACCAGGTGAATGATGTCCAAAACCAGGTGGAGGTTGTACTAAACCAGGTGAATGATGTCCAAAACCAGGTGGAGGTTGTACTAAACCAGGTTGTGCTAAAGCGGGTTCTGCTAAACTAGATAAGATATGTTTTGGTGTAGTAAGCTTTTTATCTGATTCAGGTGTATATGTGGAACATGGTTCATGCTCTAATTTAGATACAATATCAGAGTTGTGATTTTTTTTTGGGAAAAATCTTGGGCAATTTCCGAATATTGCGATAAAGTTCTCATAAGATGTCAAGCCAGTAACAAGTTGATTTCTTATAGATCCAACATTATATGAGCATAAATTGTTAATCTCTAAACATATCTTATATGGTAGTTTAGTTTGTGATGTTTTAAAACAATTTTTAATTGTCAAACCTGTTATTACGCTTGATGTTTTCTTAACAGAAATACATGCGAAATTGCCAATGAATTCTTTTTGTATCTTTTCGAATAATAGTTTCTGGCTTTTTGTCATTTGCACCATATAGCATTCCGAATAATGAGTTTCTTTTTTACCCTTTATTTTATTAAATAGTTCTTGTACTGTTGCTTCTTGAGGAAATGCTTCAAAAACAAGCAAGGGCGTTGTTCCAGGAGTTGGAAGACCCAAACCAGACATTTGGTTAAGATTCGGAGGTGATTTCCATTTAGTATCCATTGTCTGTATTACAAAAAAGGGTATTTATAAATAATTTTTATTTTTCAATTTTTTTAAATAGTAATATTATAAATTAATTTATAGTTTAATATATATGATAGATTATATATTAAACTTGTTAGGATATGATTCTGATAGAGTTTCAGAAGTATTAAATTTTAGATTTATTGTATTAATATTATTTATAGTTGGAATATTATTTATTGTAGTAGAGGTAACAAAATCATATAATGAATGTCCAGCTGCTGAAATTCAATATAGATATATACCTAGATCATTTAAAGATGAACAGGCTGAACCAGTTCCAATTAATGATTTATATGGAAAGATGTTTGATGAACCTTCTCCATGGGTTGGTTCATTTACTAAAGTATCTGAAAATAAAAAATTAACAGAATAAAATAATTAAAAAAGTTATATAATTTATATTACTTTTTTAATATAACCTAAATATTTAATTTTCATCATCATCCTCTTCAACGCGTTTTACTACATGAACATTAGTTTTTTTTTTTTGTTCCAAAATTATTCATGTCAATAAATGGTAAACGTTTATCATGATTTTCATCATAATATAATTTATGGAATGATTTAAATCGAGAACATCCAACAGATAAATCACCTTTTACTTTAGCTTTATACCAAAATACTTTTTTTCTTATATCACTAGATCTGAGTCGATTATTAATTACCATAACTCCATAATCGTCAGTAACTTGTAAGAATACTTGATCAAATAGCTCTCTAGATGGGAACATACCTGCGTAATGTTCATATAATTTTTTTCTGTTATTAATAAAATCTTCACCTAATAAAAAGACAAAATCAAAATTAGATCTTAATTCTGGTTGAATACCTAATGAGTATTGCATAGATAAGATAAATGTTAATTGGTAATGTCTACCTTCATTAAAAATAGATAAAACGTTAGGATCTTTTAACCATAAATGTTTACTACTCATACAATCATCCATAATTAGGAATGTTCTGGGATCTATAAGTTTTTTTCCTTTTTTTTTTCGATCATCATTCTTTGATAAAATAATTTTTTGTCTAGCTAACATTCTAGGTATAGTATCTTCTTTATATTCATGATGAATAAATGAAACGGGGAAAAAGTCATTGTAGAATCCAGTCATTTTATCAGTAGGTGCAATAATAGTTCCACATGGAATATCTTTAATATAACTTAATATATCTCTAATAACCCAACTTTTACCAGATCCAGATTTTGCAATAATTGCGATTCTTGGATTTAAAAAGTCACCACTAGAGTCTAAAACTAGATTCTTTAAATCAAACCTATCAAGTTGTAAACATTCGCCACCGAAATTTATATCTTTATAACCACTCATAATGTTATAGAGATAAATATTTTAAAAATCGGGGAGATCCGTAAAAACATCTTGATCAAATAGTGAGGATGAACTATTAACAAAAACTTCAGATACATCTGTTTCACTTTGATCAAAATATGTAGCAGTTGCCCACACTAAAGCACCAATCATTAATGGTACTTTTAAAGTAACATATAAAGAAGGACATTGACATTTACCGTCTTCGTCAGTAGATGGTTTTAATTGTAATTTTTTATTTTCATAATTAACGTCAACATAAAGGATAAGATATGTTATAACTCCGGCGACAAGACCAAATAATATAGGATTAATACTATCTTTATTCATATAATATTAATTTAGATATTTTATAATCCATTAAATCTCGAAAAATAAATATCTTTTCTTTTTTTATCATCTCTATTATTTATAGTATTTTTATTAGAATGATTATCAGACTCATTTGATTCTAAAATATTACTAAAAACATCTTCATAGTCTTCATCTTTACCAATATATGCTATGGAACTTTCACTTTCATTATTTTGATTTTTTGAAATTACTATATTTTTTATTTGATTATCTTCAGTTTTTCTTTGTTCACTATTTACTAGATTATTTTTATGTTCATTTAATTGTTGTTGTCTTTCAGATTCTTTTAATTCTTCATTTATAGAATGTTTATTTTCAGAATAATATTGAGTTATTGGTATTGATTTATGTTCACTTTGATTATTGGAAGATTCACTATTTATATCAATTAATAAAGTATTATCTTGCATATTTTTTCTCATTTCAGATATTAATTTAGATGTTTCATTATCATCACTATTTTCATTATAAGAAATTTTAGATAAATTTGTAGATTCTAATCGAATTTCAGGTTCAACTAATTTAGCACTTTCTTCAATATTTGATTTAAATGGAGAATCAGATTTAATTGATTTTAAACCCGATTCTCCATTTAAATCCTGTGATAATAAATTCTTTAAATTATCAGAATCAGCATTTGATATAGGTTTATCAACTTGATCAGGACCAAATTGTATTTTACTTCCTAAATATTGATTTAATATATGTTGAACAGGTAATATTTTACGAATTGCTTCTTTTATAGAAGATTTTATAAAATCATTTGCATCTCTTTGATTTCTTTTTCTATCAATAGGTTTCATATCATGATAAAATAAATATGGTGAATTATAAAATTGTCTTGCACATTCAATGTAACATTTATGTATAAACTTTGATAATGGGATATCTAAAAAATCTTGATCAATTTGTGTATTATTACAATTTGGATTATTATTAGATAATAAAATTATATTAGCTTTAATTACAGCTTTTAATAAATTATTTAAAAAGTCACATCTACTTGCATTTTTAATACGTGATGTTTCATTTTCAATTAGGTTAGTATTCCAACTTGGTATTTTTTTAATAAACTGTTGAAATGCCTTTAATACTTTTTTTTCTTCACCTTTTTTAATTATTTTTTTTGACTCATTATATATTGATTCAAAACCTTCATATAAGTGTGGAGTTAGAATATTAATTAGTTGAATAGTATATTCATTTTTTGTTTCTACTAAAAAATTCATATATATTATATATATATATGATTTTTTATAATTTAACCCATTTAAGCATTATTTCCTCTTTTACTTAAGAATTTATACTGTTTTCTGTCAGCACATACACACCCTGTACCCATTTTTCCAGAACATGTCATATTTGTAGATATGTATTTAGTTCCTAACTCACCTTCTTTAATTCTTGGGTCTCTTTTGAAATCAAAAGATAATGGCCATTGTTTTCCACAGCAATCAGGGCTGCACATATTTGTATCCATTTTATAACATCCTTTTAAATTACTGCCGCCATTAAAAGTTTCTTTCATTTTACCAGAGAAAAGGTAAAATGCAACGACGGCAATTAAAACATAGACTAAAGTGTTTTTATTGTCAAACATTATATATAATAATAATATAAAAAAATTATATTTAATTATAAATTTATTCTATTGGGCGCACTTTAAGATATAAGTCATCTAAAATCCAGTTATTATTATAATTTATTCTTGGTTTGTAAAATATTTTTAAATTTATAGTTTTTATTAATTCATTATACATGTTAATAAATGATGTATCATTTATTATTTTTTTATAAAAAGTTTTTATACTTATATTATCAAGATATTTTTCCATAGCTCTATCTTGAATCATATCTATCTCCTGTTGTAAATAATTAATTAATCTATTTTCATTATTAATTCTAATTTCATTTTTGTCATTTAGACATTTAATAATATATAAACCTTCAGGTGTGATTATAAGAGAACCTTGTGTTCTCCCTTCATTATGATGTTCTATAAAATGTAAAAGATCAGATACACTTGGAAATTCATATAATATCCCTTCTATTATTCTTGCTGTAGGATGAGGAGTTGCAGGATGTGTATGAAATATATATTCAAAATCAATTGCATCAGGCATATTATCAGGTAACAATATAGTATGATCTTGTTTATCTGATATATTTTGTTTTGCATTAATTATAATTCTTTGTAATCTTGATTTACCAAAATCTAATAATCCAGAATGTTCAGTATATCTTAATTTATTTTTACTATCAAGATATTTCTTATCCTTACTGCCATCTAAATATAATGATTCTAATATTCTTAATTGATTTTTAGATATTTTTATATACCTTTCTTCATGTTCTTTAAAAATTTTAGCTTTAATTTCATAAGTCTTGCCCATTATTATTTATTAAGATAATAATTTTATTCTATTCAAATGATATATATAAAGGATTTATCTAATAAATAGATAATTAATTTAAAATATAAAGTTTAAATAAAATTAATGAGAATTGCTTTAATTCAAAATAAACCTGGTAATAATAAAAAAAATAACTTAGATAATGTATTAAAATTAATACCAAAAGATAAATTTGATATATTAATTTTTTCTGAATCATTTAGTTCACCATATGGAATTAATTATTTTAAGGAATATTCTGAAAATATAGAAATGGGTGGTATGACAATTAATTTTTTAAGAGACTTATCTAAATCATATCCCGATATATATATTATTGGAGGTTCATTTCCTGAAGAAAATAATGGTAAATATTATAATACATGTACAGTATGGAATAATGGAAAAATAATTACAGTTTATAGGAAAATGCATTTATTTGATGTGAATTTTCCAGATGCTAATAATTTTATATTTAGAGAGTCAGATGTTTTATCTCCAGGGAATAAACCAGTATTTTTTAATACACCTTGGGGGAATATAGGTTTAGGTATTTGTTTTGATTTAAGATTTAATAAATTATCAAATTATTATAAAGAAAATGATTGTAAATTGATTTGTTATCCCGGTAATTTTACTAAATGGTCTGGTAATTTACATTGGAAATTACTATTAAGAGCGAGAGCAGTTGATAATCAATGTTTTATAATAGGATGTAGTAATGCATTAAATGAAGATGCGAATTATCATGCATATGGTCATTCAATGATAGTAGATCCATGGGGTAAAGTATTAAATGAATTGTCAGAAGAAGAAGGTCAAAGTATTACAAATATAAATATAGAAGAAACAGAGAAGATGAGAAAAAGTATTCCATTAAATAACATATTATAATTATTATCTTAATAATAATATGTTATATACTACTGATGGTAAATTTATTATAAAGGAAAATTTTGAAACAGAAAAGTTAGAGACTAAGTCAAAGAATGATAATACTTTAGATATTTATCATTATGATGCAAATGGTAATTTAAGATCAGGTACTAAAGTAAATAATAATGGTGATTATGAAATTTGGACAGGGTATTGTTATAATAATGATTGTTCAGATGAAAGTAAAAAAAAATCACATTTGAAAATTGACAAAGATGGTACAACATATTTAAAGAAATTATGTATTGGAAATAATTGTATAAATGAAGAAAAATTAGATAATATAAATAAAGTTAGTGATAAATTTAGTAAAACAAATGATTTATGTATAGATGATATATGCCTTACAAAAAAAGAGTTATTAATATTTAAATTTATGAGTTGGGCAACAATGCAAGATATTAAAAATGATTTGGGGAAAAGTGGAGATCTCTCTGAAGTAGAATTAGCATTATTATTAGATGAGTTAAAAACAAATATATTATCTGAACCAAATCAAGAGTCTGATAATTAATTAATTAATTAATTTTTTTTTGATTTGTGTATATATATGGAAATTTATGAATATTTTAACTCAGGGCAATATAATAGTGAAACAACAAATGAAAATTTAGAAAAATTAAAAAGTTTAGACTTAAGTATTGATATTAATTATTATAATTTTAATAAACTAGAAAAAATTCAAAAAAAAAGATTATTCCCATTTTTAAATAAAAAAAATAAAGATTATGATAAAATTTATGTTGATTTAGTAATTGATTTAAATGTAAATAAAGATGAGTATATGATAAATTATTATGATATGAAATATTATGAAAAAAAAGTAGAAGAATTATTAGATAATGATAAATTAATAGAGAATAATGATATAGATCCATATAATTTTTCCAGATTTTCAAATATTAATAATTTAAATAATATAGAAAGTACTATTAGTATAACTACAAAAAATAAATATGATATTAGTTATATCAAAAGTCATAATAAAATAGAAAGATTAGGTATATATATATTACCAAAGGATGCTAGTCCTGGTTTTAAAAATTTTCGTAGAATTTTGAATTTTATAAAAGATAAGTTTGATATATATTTATTTTTAGATAATAAAAAAGAAGATTTAGATGATGATGATATGGAATTTATTAAAGATATAAATAATACTTTTTATTTATCAAATTTGACTGATAAAGAAGTTGCTGATTTAATTTATGATAAGAAATTAACTATATTATTATCAATTTATGGATTTTATATGAGAAAAGAAGTAATGTTAATGAAACCGGCTCCTATTATTATTTCATATCAAGAACCACCTGTTATATATCCAGAATCATGTTATGATTATAATTTAATTGATATTTATTTGTATAATTCTTTACAAAAATATGCAAATATAGATGAGACTAAATTTAAATTTATAAATTTAGATATATTTATTTTACCAATACCATTTTATTCAACATTTAATAATATAATAAGACCATATTATAATCCAAATAAAATTAATATAGGTTTAATTACATATTCACCTAAAATATCATATGAATTAGTAAATTTAGTAAATAGAATAATAAAAATTAAAAATGTTTATATTACAATTTATGGATATAATAGTATAAAATGGCTTAAAGTTCTATTTCCATCTGAAAAAATAAGTATAGATTCTTATGACAATACTAATCCAGTAAAATTACAGGATAATATTCTTTTCATTGATTCTATCAATTATAATAATCATTCAACAGCTTTAGAAATATTAAAATTAAAAATACCATTTATCGGGTTTAAAAATATAAAAAGATATCATGGATTATTTTCAGAGTCATTAATAAAAACAATTGATATGGAAGATTATTTATTAGCTGATAATATAAATGATTATGTTAAAAAAGTAAAATTATGTATTTTTAATGAAAAAGTATATTATAAATTATATGATAAATTTGTTGATAAATTAAATAAATCACAAATACTATCGGATGAATATTATACAGAGAAATTAACTGAAACTATAAATAAATTTTATTCTAATTATAAAAAATAAATTGTTTTAATAAATTATATAAAAATCTTTACATAATTTATTTTGAAAAATGATAATCATTTGTTAATTTTCTAATTGATTGACATCTTTGAGACGATACATACTCTAAATATTCATTTGGGTTACATACAGCAAATTCAGAATCAAAAGCTAAATTTTTAATAGTTTTATCTCCTTGTTGTATAGCTGTAAAATCTTTTTCATCTCTTCTTGGGAAAAAGAAACCAATTCCATCTAATTGAATTCTAAATTTTCTTGAACAGAAACTATCTTCAATGAAACTTAAAGTCCAATGTGGTTGCTTTTCATGAGTTGAAATAATCAATATCTTTTCTATATCTTTTTTTACTCTGAATTTATGCAAATATCCAGATTTTGCAGGATATAAAGCACATCCAACAATATAGTCAGCAGCTAATCTTTTATTAGGTGAGAAGTAAGCAACCAATCTATCATCACCTAATCTAATATCATAAGGATTAAATGATTCTCTATTTAAAGATCCATGAAATAATAAAGTTCCTTTTGGTATTGTATATAATGTAGTTTTAGATGGTTCCATATAATTCAAGTATTTATCATTATAAATACTCATTTGTTGATGTTTTAAAATATCAGCTTCGTTTAAATCTTCACCACCTTTTTGATTATTATCATATTCTAAATTGTAATATTTTAAAGGTTTTATATCAGACATTATATATAATTAAGATAAAATATATTATGCAAATAATAAAAAAATTTGAAATATAAGTACTTTAAAATATAATACTATATTTATATATAAATATATAAATATGGCTTGGAGAAATCAACAAAATTCAAATCCTTCCACGGAAGGATATAACAGATTTGACAAATTTTTTAAAAAAAATACAAAAAATGAAGACGAAAATAAAGAAGTAAAAGTAACTAATTTCGTCAATAAACGTTATGATAGAAATATTACATTTGAAAATACTGAGGTGAAACAAGAAAATTATAATAATGAAAGAAGACCAAATAATTATAATAATGAAAGAAGACCAAATAATTATA
>MDTG01315962.1_pt1 | contig 10385 bp, 6 predicted proteins | sample 811421 | NCBI WGS metagenome assembly MDTG01 (sample SAMN05326645, study PRJNA326480) | marine metagenome | isolation source: seawater | place: Pacific Ocean: South East | collected 2011
AGATATAATATGCCAAGAGTTAAAAGAGGAGTTACAGCAAGAGCTAAACACAAAAAAGTTTTTGAATTTACAAAAGGTCATAGAGGTAGAAGAAAAAATGTATACAGAGTTGCTACTCAAAGCATGGATAAGGCACTTCAATATGCTTACCGTGATAGAAGAAATAAGAAAAGAGATTTTCGAGGTCTATGGATTCAAAGAATCAATGCCGGAGTCAGGGAGCATGGACTTACATATGCAAAATTTATTGATGGTTTGAAAAAAGCAAACATTGAAATTAATAGGAAGATTTTATCTGAGATAGCATTTCATGAGCCTGCTGCTTTTAAATCAATTGTAGAAAAGGCCAAAGCTAATTTAGCCAGCTAGAATAAAACATGGACAATCAAAAAGTCCTTAAAGATATAACTAAAGAAATTGAGCTAGCTAGCTCTCAAGATCAGTTACAAAAAATTAAAGTTGCCTATTTAGGAAAAAAAGGCAAAATCACTGATCTACTTAAATCTTTAAAAAACCTATCAATTGAAGAAAAAAAATCAAAAGGAGCTGAGATTAATCTTTTAAGAGAAAAAGCTCTTTTTCTTTTCGAAAGCAAATTAAAGCATATTAAAACTTCAGAAATTAATTCTAAATTAAATAGTGAATTTATTGATATTACCTTTCCTCCTCCACATTTGATTGATGCAAAAATTCACCCAATTTCAAAAACTTTTGATGAAGTTATTTCTATTTTTGGATCTATGGGATATACCGTTGCAGAAGGGCCAGACATAGAGACAGATTTCTTCAATTTTTCAGCACTTAATATTCCAGAGGATCATCCTGCTAGAGAAATGCAAGATACTTTTTACATAGAAGACAAGGACGAGAAAGGCAAACCCCTTGTTTTAAGAACTCATACTAGTCCTGTCCAAATTAGGACCTTATTAAATGAAAAACCACCTATAAAAATAATAGCCCCAGGTAGAACTTATAGATGCGATTCTGACTCAACACATTCGCCTATGTTCCATCAAGTTGAGGGATTGTTTATAAATGAAAATGCTAATATGGGAGATTTAAAAGGAACTTTAATAGAATTCTGTAAGCAGTTTTTTGAAGTACAAGATTTAAAAGTAAGATTTAGGCCAAGCTATTTTCCATTCACTGAGCCTTCTGCTGAGATGGATATAGCTTATGAAATAGTCGACAACAAAATGCATATAGGCAAAGGAGAGAAGTGGCTTGAAATTCTTGGATGCGGAATGGTCAATCCAGTAGTTCTTGAAAACTGCAAACTAGACTCCTTAAAGTTTCAAGGTTTTGCTTTTGGAATGGGGTTAGATAGGATAACCATGCTCAAGCAAGGTCTAACTGATATTCGTTCATTTTTTAGCGGTAATCTAAACTGGTTGGCTAAACATGGATTTAGCTTGGGTGAATATTAATGAAATTTTCATTTAGCTGGCTTTGTGATCACTTAGAAACTGATAAATCTCCTCAGCAAATAGGAGAGATCTTAACTAATATAGGTTTAGAATTAGAAACACTTTCTGATTATTCTTCATACTCTAAGTTTGTAGTAGCAACTGTAAAAGATTTTACAAAACATCCTAACGCTGATCGATTAAATATTTGCAAAGTTGATGATGGAGATAAAACATATCAGGTAATATGTGGTGCACCAAATGTTAAAAAAGGGATGAAGGGAATTTTTGCCAAAGATGGGATGTATATTCCTGGAACAGAAATAACTCTTAAAAAAGGAAAGATTAGGGGAGAGGTATCTGAGGGTATGCTTCTATCTGAGAGAGAACTCAAACTCAGTGATGATCATGAAGGCATCATAGAAGTACAAAATAATTTTCCAAATGGCACAGATGCAGTTACAGCCCTTGAATTGAATGACCCTATTATTGAAATAGGCCTAACTCCTAATAGAGGTGATTGCCTTAGTGTTAGAGGTATAGCAAGAGATTTGGCTGCCAAAGGAGCCGGAGACTTAAAACCATTGAATTACCAAAAAATTGATAACTTAGAGTTTGATAGCCCTATTAATTGGAATATCAATAAAGATGATAATAGCTGCAATTACGTTATCAGCAGATATTTTAAAGACGTTAATAACCATAAGTCACCTGAGTGGCTCAAAAAAAAACTTATTAGTATTGGTTTAAGGCCCATAAATGCTCTTGTAGATATAACTAATTTTATCACTATTGATTTAGGCAGACCCCTTCATGTTTTTGATGCTGATAAAATAGGCAGAACTTTAGAGATGAGAACAGCAAAAGACAGTGAAAAAATCTACACACTTGATAAAAAAGATTATCAATTAGATAGTACAGTAACAGTTATAGCAGATGAAAGAGAACCTCTTGCGATAGCAGGCATAATGGGAGGAAATGAGAGTGGCTGTACTGAATCAACTAAAAATGTTTTTTTAGAGGTAGCTTTATTTGATCCATCTAAAGTTGCAAAAACCGGAAGAAATCTCGGTATTAACTCTGATGCAAGATATCGCTTTGAACGAGGGCTTGACAAAGAAATGATAGAAGAAGGTTTAGAATATTCTTCCTACTTAATAAATAAGATATGTGGCGGATCAGTTAGCAAAAACACTAGTGCAGGTAATTTAGATAAAAGTTATCATATTATAAATTATAATTTTAATTATTTTGGAAAAGTTATTGGATTTGAATTATCAAATGATAGCCAAATCCAAATATTAAAAGATTTATTCTTTAAAATTGATAAAATTACAAAGACATCTTGTAATATTTCTGTTCCGTCGTGGAGAAATGATATATTCAAGCCTATTGACATAGTCGAAGAAATAATCCGTATTAAAGGGTATGAGAATATTGAAAAAAATCCACCTTATGCAACTTATGAAGAGGGAGAAAGAGTTAAAAATTCATTTAATAATAAAAAGTTTCAAATTATAAAAAAAATTAAAAAATCTTTAACTTCAAATAATTTTAATGAGGTTATAAGTTTCTCATTTCAATCAGAATTTGCTCATAATTCATTAAATGGAGATCGGTCTTTAAAAATTTCTAATTCAATAAGTGATGAATATGCTTTTATGAGAAGCTCTTTATTATTTAACCATTTGGAGATATTAGAGTTGAATAGAAAAAAAGGAGTCAGGGATCTTAACATATATGAATTAGGTCCAGTTTATAATGATTCAAAATCCCAAGAAAATGTTGCATTTGGACTTACATCTATCCAAAAAGCTGTTAATAAACATTATCCTTCAAAAAGATTTAATTTTTTCTCTTTAATGGAGCTTATATCTAAAATTATTAACTCACTAAATTTTGAAATAAAAAATTTTAATATAGAAAGATCAAAAAGTATTTTATTTCATCCTGGCCAATCTGCCGAACTTCATATGGGTAAAAAATTAATTGCAAGATATGGAAAAATTCACCCAGTTATTATGGATAATTTTCCAAAACTCCCTGATACATTTGGATTTGAATTATTTTACGAAAATTTACCTATTGAAACAATGTACAAAAAAAACTCAATTAAGACACAAGACTCAAGTTTTCAATTTAGTGAAAAAGATTTTTCATTTATTTTTGATAAAAGTCAAAATCTTTTTGAGGTTTATAGATTATTAACAGGTATAGATAAAAAACTCATCCAAAGAGTTGAATTCTTTGATGAATATAATTCATCTGATATTGGGGATAATTTTAAGAGTGTTACTTTTAAGATTACTATTCAATCCAATGAAAAGACTCTTGAAGAAGAAGACTTAGAAAAAATTCATCAAAATATTATTGAAAAAATATCGACCAAGTTTAATGCCAAATTAAGATCTTGATGAAAATTTCTAAAATTAGAAATTTTTCTATAGTAGCCCATATTGATCATGGTAAATCTACTTTAGCTGATCGTATCATAGAAATGTGTGGAGGTATGGATGACAGAACAAAAAAAGACCAAGTACTAGATTCTATGGATATAGAAAGAGAAAGAGGCATAACTATTAAAGCCCAAACTGTAAGACTTGACTATAAAAATAAGTCAGGAGAAACTTACCAATTAAATATCTTAGATACACCCGGGCACGTTGATTTTTCTTATGAAGTCTCCCGATCTTTATCTGCATGCGAGGGATCACTTCTAATAGTTGATAGCACTCAAGGAGTAGAGGCCCAAACCTTAGCTAACGCCTATCAGGCTATAGAAGCCAATCATGAAATTTTACCAGTATTAAACAAAGCCGATCTCCCAGCCTCTGAACCTGAAAGAGTAAAAGAAGATATAGAGCAAACAATTGGCATTGATACTTCTGAAGCTCTATTGGTCTCAGCGAAGACAGGACAGGGAGTCAGAGAGTTAGTTGATCAACTTATTCTAAAACTACCTTCTCCAACTTCAGAAGGAGAGGATTTAAAAGCTCTTTTAGTAGATAGTTGGTACGATAATTATCTAGGGGTTACTGTTTTAGTTCGAATACTTGATGGTACTTTAAAAAAAGGAATGAAAGTAAAATTTTTATCAAATGACCAACAATACAATATAGATCGCATAGGATATTTCACACCAGATATAAATTATTGTGAAGAGTTAAAAGCAGGAGAGATAGGGTTTATCAATGCAAGTATTAAGTCAGTAGCTGATTGTAAAGTAGGTGATACTATAGTTGAGTTAAATAACAAGACAGTCAAGCCTCTCCCTGGATTTAAACCTTCATTGCCTGTTGTTTTTTGTGGAATTTACCCAGTCGATACATCTGACTATGAACATCTAAAAGAAAGTTTTGAAAAGTTAGCTTTAAATGATTCAAGTTTTACTTATGAAAAAGAAACTAGTGCAGCACTAGGATACGGTTTTAGGTGTGGATGTTTGGGCTTACTTCATTTAGAAGTTATTACTGAGCGATTAAGACGAGAGTTTGATTTAGATTTAATAACTACAGCACCAGGGGTTGTATACAAAATTATTGATAGAAATCAAAAAGAAAAAATTATTAGAAACCCCTCCGAACTACCAGATCCTGCAGAAATAGATAAAATTTTAGAACCTTGGGTGAAATCAACTATAATAGTTCCACAAGATTATTTAGGTTCTGTTATTAATCTCTGTATTGAAAAAAGAGGCAAACAAACAAACCTGAATATACAAAACAATAGGGCTATTTTAGAAATGGAGCTACCACTGAATGAAATAGTTATCGATTTTTATGATAAATTAAAATCCCATTCTAAAGGTTATGCTAGTTTTGATTATCAACTTTATGATTATTTTGAAGGTGATTTAGTAAAACTGAATATTTTAGTAAATTCAGAAACTGTAGATGCTTTTTCTAACATAGTACACAAAACTAGAGCAGAAACTATAGGTAGAAGAATTTGTAATAAATTAAAAGATTTAATACCAAGACAGAATTTCCAAATTCCCATTCAAGCAGCTATATACGGCAAAATAATAGCAAGGGAAACAATCAAGGCTTTTAGAAAAGATGTAACCGCGAAACTATATGGTGGAGATGTAACAAGAAAGAAAAAACTTTTAGAAAAGCAAAAAAAAGGAAAAAAAAGAATGAAACAATTTGGCAGTGTCGAGATACCTCAAACTGCTTTTTTTGAAGCCTTAAAAATTAGCGATAATGAATGAAAAAATTAAATTTTTAATATTACTTAAAATTTATCATTTTATTAATTTTGTGCATTAAAATCTTTGATCCATACATTGATAAATGATTATCGTCTTGATAGTAAATACCATTTTCATCTATAGTTTTACAAGAATTACTGCCCATATCACATAAAATATTACTTGGATAAATTTTTATAACTTCTTCATGTTTAAGAGCATCATAAAAATTAATTGATCTTAAGCTTCTTTCATAAAATTTATTATAAGGTTCAATCAAATTTTTTAGTCTTTCTTTGATGTCTATATTTAAAAATTTTTCTTTTAATATTAATTTTTTTATTTCTGAAGCAACATCAAAAGATAGTTCTGGTGTAGGATATATCAAAAATATTGAATTATTATTTTTTAATAAAGAATTGTATTCCTGAACAAATTTTTTGCTATCAAGTCCAATATCTCCATTTTCATGTTTATAATAATAATCCCAATTAGAAGTATCTCTGCCATAATACTTATTCTCAATGTACATCTGAGGCCGGAAATTAAAGATAAAGATACTATTTCTATCACTTGATAAAATCTTTTTTAATTTTTCCATATTTTTATTAGAGCAATTTTCTTCAGTAATATTATTAGTCCAAATACTTCTTCTGTCATATCCAGGTAGATAGAAACAACCAGTAGTGATATAAATTTTTAGTCTATAATCCTTATTATTGATGAAGAAATTTTCTGCTAAATTTTTCATATGACTATCTCCAATAAGATATATTTTCTTGCCAGATAGTTTCCCAAAATCGCATTTAAATGTGTACTCTATTTGACCTTTAACCCTACTCTCTAAAAAATCTTTATCTATGCAATCCTGTATTTGAAAAGTTTCTTTTTTTTTTCCACTTTCAAATAAATCTTGATAATATTTATCAATATTATTGATTTTAGAGGATATAAAGCTAGACGAGCTATTTAATGAAATTAATAATACATATGAAGCTATAACTGTAACTAAAAAATACCTAGTTGAAACTAATTTCTTATTTCTAAATGGCTTTTCTATAAATATATAAGTTAAAGCAGATATTAAAAAAATAACAGTAATTACAATTATTTTGTTAATAATATTTGACTCTAATATTTCTGTAATTCTAAAAAATGCGATTATTGGTACATGTACAAGATATAAAGAAAACGAAATTTTACCTATAAAGGTAAAAATTGAAAAACTCAAAATTCTTGAAGTGATATCTTTAGAATTGCAAAAAAATATAATTAAAGCAGCACCAATAGTAGGCATTAGATTCTTATATGATGGAAAATTGTTGTCAATATCATTAAATAGACTAGCTGAAAATAAAATTAAAATTATTCCAATTATCGGCGCAATTTGACAAGTTAAATTATTTTTTAAGAAGCTTTTTGGTATAAAGAAAATTAAAGAACCGATTAATATCTCCCAAATTCTAGATGGAAATAAATAAAAATTAGACTCAGGAAAGGAATTTGATCCCTTTATACAAAACATCAAACTCATAAAGAATGTTAGAGTTAAAAAAGGTATTATGATTCTTGTCTTATATCTAAAAAGTAAAATAATTAATGGAAACAAAATATAAAATTGCTCTTCAATAGATAATGACCAAGTATGAACAAAAGGGTTTATGCCAAAAGTGTCTGCTCCATACTCTAACTCTTTTAGTAAAAATAAGTAATTTGATATAAAGAGAAGTGAACTTATAATGGTTCTGCTAAAATCTGAGAAATCTTCTTCTGTAAAAGCTAAAGAAAAAAAACAAAATGAAAAGATCGATACAAAAATTAATATCGGTAAAATTCTTCTAGCTCTTCTCTCAAAAAAACCAAAAAGAGTAAAATCGTTATTTTGAATTTCGCGAAAAATTATATTTGTGATTAAGTAGCCAGATATTACAAAAAAAACGTCTACTCCTACAAACCCACCTTTAAAAATATTAATTCCAAATAGATTTAATCTAATATGATATATTATAACGAGTATGATACACAGGAACCTAAGTCCGTCTATTTCTGACCGATATTTCAATTATTTCTGTTTAATATAGTTTATTAAAATTATATTATACTTATTGGCTCTCTTAACAATTATTTCTAGGAGAGATGGCCGAGTGGTTTAAGGCGCACGCCTGGAACGCGTGTATAGGGGAAACTCTATCGTGGGTTCGAATCCCACTCTCTCCGCCAAAAAAAATGAAAAATAATATAATTTACAAATTAAAAAAAAATATAAGAAGAATAACTGAATTTCCTTTAGTTGAAATCAAAGACAGAATTGTTCAAACGACAAATGAATTCTGTATACCAAATAATGTTTATCAAACTTGGGAAACTAGATTTCTTGGTAAAACTCATGCCAATTCAATTAAACTTTTTAGAGACAATAATCCCTCACTTTCTTTTTATTTATTTGATAAAAAAAAAAGAGATGACTATATGTCCTCTAATTGGAGCAATCATGACATTAGTAACATTTATTTCAGCTCTTTATTTGGACCAATGAAAGCTGATATTTTCAGGTATTGTATATTATATGATTTAGGAGGTTACTATTTTGATATTGCTAAAGGATGTAATGTACCTTTAACGCAATTGCATAATCAAAATCATGATGGCATTATTACATATGAGGAAAATACATTCTTCTATCCACCTAAAAATAAAAATTTGTTCAATTTAAAAAGACCATTTAATTATTTTTTACAATGGGGATTGGCTTTTCAAGCCAAACATCCTTTTCTAAAAGAATTAATTGATGAAATTTCAAAAAATTATGACTTTTACAAAAATATAGAGTTTGATAACCCTAAACTTGCTATATTAAATTTTACAGGCCCAGGCATGTATACCAAAGTAATGAGAAAATATTTAAGTGAAAACCCGAATAACAATTTAAAAGAATTAGATATTAAATTTGGTAACCAAGGCATATTCAAACTTAAAGGCTCTTCTGTGCGACATTACATTATCCCAAGTTACACATATTTAACTAACTCGATGATTTGTAGATAAAAATTTATCTAAAATCTTTTTATATGTGTTAGTTGGAAAATCTATAATATTTTTTATACCATAATCTTTAATTTGTATTGTCTCTGAGAAACCAGGTCTTGCAAATTTGACTTCATCTGTAACTCCAAAAATTTTTAGAGTTTTAACGCCAGCAAATTCGAACATCCAAGCAGTACCACCATCATTACATAGGAGACAATTCATTTTTTTAGCCAGATTCATAGTAAAAATAATGCTATTAGATATTTTTTTTCCATTTTTCCACTCAGGACAAGAAAAATTATTCTTCAAACATACATTTAAATAATTTTCTTCGTCTGGCCCTAAAAAAAAATAGATGTTATAGCCTTGAGCTTTAAGCTCTTTTGCTATTTCAAAATATTTATCAAAATCCCATTTTCTTATTGCATCTCCTGCACCGGGAGCTATTGCAATATTTTTTCTAATATCAGTATCTATTATATTGGGTATGTCATAGTTAGGTACTTTAATATTAGGTATCTCATCAAAATGATCTCCAGTAATTAACGATAGGATATTAAAATAAAATCTTTCGATATAAATACCTTTAAAAATATAATTTTTTTTATTTTTATAATTAGATAGTAAAAAATTTGCCGAGGCACTAAAAAAATTTTTATGAGGTATTTTTTTAAGATTGAGAGTTCTTATAACTACTTTTTGTAAATCAATAATTAAATCAAACTTTTTTTTATTAAAATTATGATTTTTTTTAAATAGCTTTAAAAAAGAAGAATCAATTTCATTATATTCAATAAATTCGTTGATACATTCTTTTACTAAGGGATTTAATATATCTTTAAGTGTAGTGGTATTTGTTGTTGTATAAGTTAAATGAGAATTAGGAAATATTTCTTTTAATTTTTGTATGAAAGTAATTTTCTGTAATCCATCACCAATTTTATCATTGAAACTATAAATAAGAATTTTCATTCTATTTTATCAAGTTCAGTTTTTGCATTTGCCCCAAGTTCTCTCATCTTATTTGCCTTATTAAATAAACTATTTCTACCATCTTTTATATAATTCTTAGATTGTGTTATGCTTTCAAGAGATTTTTGAATGCTAGTTTCTGTTTTACCAAGTAAATTTATACTTTTGGTAATTTGATCAAACATACCTCCACCTAATTCAGCAATTTCTTTAGAGTTTTTATTTTGTTTTTCTAAATTCCATATGCTTTCAACTAATTTCATACACATGATTAAAGTAGATGGGCCAACTATAATTACTTGCTTCTGTTGGGAAAAATTAGCTAAAGAAATATCATATTTTTGTGCTGTTATTAGAGCAAATTCATGTGGCATAAATATGAATACATAATCGGGCGAATTTATATTTAGTAGTTTTGTATAATCTTTCTTACTAATTGAATTTATATGGCTCTTAACTGCACTTATAAAATTTTTAATATGAATTTCTCTATCATTATTATTTTCTGAATTTTGAAACTCGTACCAATCTTTCATAGGAACTTTAGAGTCAATAATAATATTTCTATTTTCAGGTAAAAAAATTACAACGTCTGGTCTAAATTGTTGTCCTTCTTCATTTTTATCAGTGAATTGAGTCTTGTAGTCTCTATTTTTTGTAAACCCACAATCTTGTAAAATGTTTTCTAATATTACTTCACCCATCTGACCCATATCCGAGATATTTGAAGTCATAGCATTAGTCATTTTTTTTGTTAAATTTCCTATTTCATCTATTTTAGAATTTAC
>MDTG01432264.1_pt1 | contig 10385 bp, 8 predicted proteins | sample 811421 | NCBI WGS metagenome assembly MDTG01 (sample SAMN05326645, study PRJNA326480) | marine metagenome | isolation source: seawater | place: Pacific Ocean: South East | collected 2011
ACATTGGTTCTATGAAAAAATTATTTACTTTATGTGCGTCTGCTTTATTAGCTTTCACACTTTCTGCTCAGTCTGAGCACGCTCAAGGGTCGATTTACCTAGGAACAGGTGATGCGACTAACTTAACAAATCTTTTCCATACAGATATGGATATTGCAGCTACTATCGGTTATGCTGTACAGGATGACTGGGTAGTCTCAGGTACTGTTTCTAACGATGGTGAAGGTAATAACACTTTTAATATGGAGGTTCGTTACTACACTAATGGTTTCGGTTTCAGCCTTATCATGAATGATGCTACTGAAACTAATGGTGACCGTGGTATGCATTTAGGTGTTGGTAAGTACTTAACTGTTGGATCTATTTCTGACCGTTTGTTCTGTTACCCTAACATCACTATGGACGACGACCAGAACATGACTTCTGGTATCCAGTTCGGTTTCCGTTTCTAAGAAACCGAAACTAATGATATTAAAAGGGCTGCCTTATGGCGGCCCTTTTTATTTTAGCAAAACTTATGTCTAAATCTTACAAACTATCTGAGTGGAGTGATTTAAGTCGTGATGAGCTTTACGCTTGTGTAAAGCTTAGAATTGACGTCTTTGTTGTTGAACAGGACTGCCCATATCCTGATTTAGACGGTAAAGACATGAATAGCCTACATCTTTTTGCTGAACCTAAAGGTGAAGATCTATCAGTTGGAGCGTCAACTGATGCGTATTTAAGGATATGCAAACCTGGCATTAGCTATAAAGAGCCAAGCATAGGAAGAGTTGTAACTTCAAAATCAGTCAGAGGTCAAGGTCTTGGGGTTGAAATAATGCAAAAGGGTATTGAGGTATGCTCAAATAAATGGCCAAATACTGGCATTAGAATTTCTGCACAGAAATATTTAGTGAAATTCTACGAGAATTTGGGCTTTGAAGTGTGTAGTGAACCCTATTTAGAGGATGATATTCCTCATGTACAGATGTTCAGAGCTAATTCTTAGCATTTTCAACACTTGCCGCTATAAATGAAATGAATAGCGGGTGTGGAGCAAGTACAGTTGAAGCGTATTCTGGGTGGAATTGAGATGCAACGAAATATGGGTGTTCAGGTATTTCTACAATCTCAACAAGACCACTAACAGGGTTAATTCCTGTAGCAAACATTCCAGCCTCTTCAAACTGACTTCTATATGCTTCGTTAAACTCGTATCTATGTCTATGTCTCTCCTCAACACTGTCAACGCCATATATCTCACGAGCTTTTGAGCCTTCTTTTAAATCACATGGGTATGCACCAAGACGCATCGTTCCACCCATATCTGTGATTGATTTCTGTTCCATCATTAGATCGATTACAGGATGAGGCGTGTATTCTTTTATTTCAGAAGAATGAGCTTTTTCTAATCCAATGACATTTCTAGCAAATTCAACTACTGCACACTGCATTCCAAGACATATCCCAAAAAATGGCACACGCTTAGTTCTAGCATACTTGATAGATAGCAGTTTTCCGTCAATTCCTCTAGAACCAAAACCTGGTGCAACTAAAATACCATCCAATCCTCCAAGTCTTTCTTCGATGTTTCCTTCGTTAATCTGTTCAGAATGAATCCAATCTAATTCGATGCCTGTTTTAAGTTCAGCACCAGCATGATCTAATGCTTCAGTAATACTCTTATAACTGTCTTTGAGCTCAACGTATTTCCCTATAAGTCCTATTTTTACTAACCTTTCAGGGTTTTTGTATCTGTTTAAAAAGTCATTCCAGTTGCTTAAGTCTGCAGGAGGAGCGGATTTAATGTCTACACTAATTTTTTTTAAAACGACCTCGTCCAATTTCTCGTCTTTCATTAATAGAGGGACGTCATATATGGTGTCTGCGTCGATTGATTGAATAACTGAATCAGGACTAACATTACAAAATCTCGCAAGCTTGCTTCTTATTCCAGCATTTAATTCGTGCTCTGTTCGACAAACTAAAATATCAGGCTGAACACCAAATTCAAGTAGTTGTTTTACAGAGTGTTGAGTTGGTTTGGTCTTAAGTTCACCAGCAGCGCTCAAATAAGGAATTAATGTGAGATGAATAACAAGGGTGTCTTCGGGACTTTCCCATTTCATTTGCCTAACAGCCTCGATATATGGAAGAGATTCAATATCTCCAACAGTACCGCCAATTTCAGTGATTACAAAGTCAAATTCGTTTTCTGACCCTAAAATTTGAACACATCTTTTGATTTCATCAGTTATGTGAGGTATGATTTGGACAGTTTTTCCAAGGTATTCTCCTCTACGCTCCTTATTTATTACGCTTTGATAGATTCGTCCTGTTGTAATGTTGTTTGACTGTGTAGTGCAAACATTTAAGAATCTTTCGTAGTGACCTAGGTCTAGGTCTGTTTCAGCGCCATCCACTGTAACATAACACTCACCGTGTTCGTATGGATTTAATGTTCCTGGATCAACATTAATGTATGGATCAAGCTTTTGTATTGTGACTTTATAGCCACGTGCCTGCAGTAGTTTAGCTAAAGATGCTGAGATAATGCCTTTGCCCAAACTTGAGCTAACTCCGCCTGTTACAAAGATATAGCGGCTATTTCTTCCGCTATTTAAGTTATCGCTTGGTTGCGCTGAGCCGTTTGACATGTCCCGAATTCTAAAGTTTGAATACGGGATTTAAAGGTAGATGAAAATTGCCTTAAAACGAGAGAAAACTCACTTCTCTTCCATGCTTTCTGTCAACGCGTCTACAACCTTGTGTCCTGAAAGGAATTCATTAGCAATTACCCTCAGTAATGTGTATCCCGGAACGGCTAAAATCATACCTGTCACTCCACCAAGCATTCCTGCCATACTTATTACTATGAATATTTCTAGAGGATGTGCTTTAACTCTGTTTGAAAAGAGTAAGGGCTGTGTAAGGAAATTGTCTACTAACTGTGTGATCAAATAAATAATTGCTGCAGAACCAATCTGTGGTAACCATCCTGCCGAATCACCAGTATATGTAGTGGCAACAATTAAAAGACCTATTACAGAACCAATCAGTGGACCTATGTATGGGATTAGGTTAAGAATCCCAGCGATGAATCCTAATATTAATGCGTGCTCAACACCAACTATAGCAAGGCCTGTAGAAATCATAACTGTAACGATAGACACCTGAACAAAAAGTCCACTGAAGTATCTAGTTAACAGGTATGATGAGTTCTTCATGATATTTTTAACGTGTTCAACTTTAGAATCTGGAGTAATCGCAATAATTATTCTGTAGAACAGATTAGCATCTTTCAAAAAGAAGAATGTCATGAATAAAATTGAAAATATTGCGATAAATGCTGTCCCTAATAAATTAAATATGCTGCTAAACAGAGTTGATACAGAGCCAAAGCCGACTATATCTGAAGTAGAGTCTAGTAAGAATGATGAAAAGCTGTCGTGACCTAGGTCGAGTTGACGTGTGATTTGGTCTATTACAGCAACCCATCCTTTTAAATCCCCTGCTATTTGTTGAGTATCTATAGATGCCAATGCCTCGGCTTGAGTGGCTATAAGCGGTCCAAACATGCCAATTACTATACCTCCTGCAAGCAGGAAGCAGGCTAAAGCCACTAATGCTCCAATAGATGAGGGAAGTTGTTTGCCCTTGATTTTAATTTTGGCCACTAGGTCAACTATGGGGCGACCAGCAAAACTAAACCCGACTGAAACGAGTAGATAGCCAATAAGATCTCTGAAAATGTAAATTCCATAGGCACAAATCAGAACAGTTATAATGCTGATTGCCTTCTTCACAATAGAATCATTCATGTCAGCAAGTTAGTTCAAATAAAAATTAGGCACGGCTAAATATCGTTTTTATGTTTGCAAACCATTATGAATACATCATATAAGTCTAAAAGTCGGCAGGATTATTTGAAAGCTATTTTATCTCTTGAATTAAAAGGAGAAAAAATTAGTACTACATCTATATCAAATAAACTTAGCACCAAGCCTTCATCTGTAACTGGGATGTTTAAGATTTTGTCAGACCTAGACCTTATTGAATATCAGCCATATAAAGGAGCTTATCTTACTCAGTTAGGAAGAAAGGAGGCTATTTCATTAATACGTAAGCATAGGTTATGGGAGACATTTATGGTGGATAATTTGGGTTTTGGATGGGATGAAGTTCACGAGGTTGCAGAGCAGCTAGAGCACGTTGAATCAAAAGATTTGATTGACAAACTTGATATATATATGGGTTACCCAACCTTTGATCCTCATGGCGACCCGATTCCAGATAAGGATGGTAATTTGACAGACAGAAGAAAACTCGTCCAAGTTCACACGTTGAAAGAGGGAGATGTTGGATGTGTTCAGGGTGTTTTAGGAAGTAGTGATACTTTTTTAAGACATCTGGGAGAATTGGGAATAAAGTTGGGTTTGTTGTTTACTGTGAAAAAAGCATTTGAATACGACGGGAGCCTTCTAGTTGAATTTGTTGGTGATGATGGTGTTCAGAGAGAGTATTCGTGGTCAAGAAAATTAGTAGAACAATTATTAGCTGAATTAAAGTAGAATGTATGATTCAATAGTTACTTGGTTAGAATCAATAGGCCCTGTTCATGCCGCCCTGTGTGCGACCATATTCACGTGGTTAATGACTACGGCTGGTGCATCACTTGTGATATTCTTTAAGTACATGCATAGGAGGTGGTTTGATGGAATGCTTGGTTTTACTGGAGGGGTAATGGTGGCAGCGAGTTTTTGGTCGCTTCTCTTGCCTTCAATTGATATGTCTGAAGGGGATGGCTTTATAAAGGTGATTCCTGCAGCAACAGGGTTTTTGCTTGGAGCATTATTCATTTTTGCTTTAGATAGACTGACACCACACTTACACATTAATTTTAAAGCAGATGAGGCTGAGGGGCCCAAAACTGATTGGCACAGTACTACTCTTTTGGTTTTAGCCATAACATTGCATAATATTCCTGAGGGCCTTGCAGTTGGTGTTCTTTTTGGCGGAGCGGCACTTGGGATTGATGGAGCAACTACTGCTGGTGCATTAGCCCTTGCAATTGGTATTGGAATCCAAAATTTCCCAGAAGGTCTAGCTGTTTCTATGCCTTTAAGAAGACAGGGTGTGAGTATAGGTAAATCTGTTTGGTATGGACAGTTAAGTGCAATAGTTGAACCTGTTGCAGGTGTGCTAGGTGCTCTGTTAGTTCTTCAGATGAAACCTCTTCTTCCTTACGCATTGGCTTTTGCCGCTGGAGCAATGATATATGTAGTAGTTGAGGAAGTTATTCCTGAAACTCAGCGTGATAAATACACTGATTTTGCTACTCTAGGATTTATAGTTGGTTTTATTGTGATGATGACTCTTGACGTTGGTTTAGGCTAAACTCCAAAACGGAATCTCAGCTCCACCAAACCTTCCAGAACTCATTAAAAGAACACAGTGATCTTTTGTTGGGATATTCTTAATTCGTTTTTCTAGAATTTCTACAGATGTGATGACTTCTAGGTCAGATCTATTAAATGCTCGAATAACCTCTTCTGGGCTTATAGATGGAAGTCTTTTGTGTTCTACTACCTTTGGATCATAATAGACTATGGCTTTATCCACTGAATTCATAGAGTCTTTATACTGCGGTAGAAAATCTTTGTTGAGGCTAGAAAACGTATGCAGTTCAAATACTGCTGTAACCTCTCTATTAGGGAATGACCCAACTACACCAGCCTGTGTTGCCTTTAGCTTAGATGGCGCATGTGCAAAGTCTCTAAATGCGGTAAAATCACTTGACTCTACAATAACTTCTAACCTTCTAGCAGCTCCCTTAAAATCAGATATTACAGACGTAAACACATCGGCACTCATGCCGATTGCATTACAAATTTCTTTTGCTCCAGCCATATTTTGATAGTTGTGAGAACCAACAAGTGGAGTAGAAAGTGAAGCCCCATCAGCAAACTCTATTTCGCTTGTTCCTAATCCGGGAATGCTTTTTGGAGTAGCATATCCAATGTATTTAATGTCATCTCTCTTTGATGAGTACTCACTAATAAGCTTCTTGAGCTGCTCGTCTTCATTGCAATAGACAAGAGTACCTTGGTGCTCGATTGTTTCTATAAACAACCTAAAGGTGTCTAAATAGCTTTCTTCTGTAGTAAATACATTAATGTGATCCCAAGCAATTCCTGTAATAATGGCAATGTTGGGTCTATAGTGTAGGAATTTTGACCGTCTATCTATTGGAGAGCTTAGATACTCGTCGCCCTCAATTACAGCATATTCATTTTCGTTACTTAGCTCTAACATTCGGTCAAAACCTTCAAGCTGAGCTCCCACCATGAAGTCGGTCTTAATGTCGCACTTATTCATAGAGTGAAGAAGCATTGAAGTAATGGTTGTTTTGCCATGACTTCCTCCAACTACAATTCGCTTTTTATCCCTTGTTGCGTTGTATAAAAATTCTGGATATGATTGAATGTTTAACCCTAGGCTTTGGGATTTCAAAAGCTCTGGATTGTCAGTTCTTGCATGCATCCCTAGAATAATCACATCTATGTCTGAGGTAATCGCCGACTCATTCCATCCCTCATTTTCTGGGAGTAATCCAGCCTTGAGCAAACGCCCCCTGCTTGGCTCAAAGATTTGGTCATCTGAACCAGTTATTTCATGTCCTAGATGGGAAAGTGCTAAAGCAAAATTGTGCATTGCACTTCCACCTATTGCAATAAGGTGAATTCGCATGAGCTAAAGTTAGCTCACGACAGTGGAAATATTCGCGCCTAAAGATTCTATGTCATCAAAGAATGATGGATAACTTTTTGCTACGCATTGGGCGTTTAGGATTTCTATAGGAGCTCCTGCACACCCAAGAATCGCTGCTGCCATAGCTATTCTATGATCTCCTCTTGGGTCAATTTTACATGCCTTTATTTTTGATGGTTTAATAGTCATTTCATCACCTTCTATACTAACCTCTATCCCAGCCTTGGCGAATTCTTCTGAAATAACTTTTGCCCTATCACATTCCTTGTTTTTAAGTCTACTCACACCTCTCAGTTTTGAAGGTTTCTTAGCAAATGCGGCAAGTGCAGCAAGAGTTGGAAAAAGGTCAGGTGAATCAGTCAAATCTAGGTTGAATGCTCTGGGCTTCTTTTTTGAAATGCTAATTCCTCCATCAGTTCCAAGAAGATGATATCCAGCAAATAAAAGAGCGCCCTTTATTCCAGCATCTGCCTGAGTAAACCGGCCTCTAATCCCTGTTACCTCTAGTTCGGGTCGACCGCACAGAGCTCCAAGTGTTAGAAGGGTTGCTGCGGCACTCCAATCACCATCAATTTCTATCTCTCTTCCTTCAAACCATTGATTTGCGGGGATACTACACACATCACTTCCATCTAATACTTTGTGATTGTATACAATGCCTAAACAATCTAATACTTCTAAAGTCATCTCTAGATATGGTCTAGAAACTAAGTTTAAAACAGTGAGAGTTGAATCCTCATCAGCAAAGGGTAGGGCAAGTAATAATCCCGAAATAAACTGTGAACCTAAACTGCCGTCAATCTCAATATTTCCGCCATTTAAGCAACCGCTAATTTTGATTGGAGGAAATTCTGAATTTGATGACATTTCTAAGCCCAAATCTTCTAGTCCCTTGATCATTTGGGTTTGTGGCCTATGTAATAGAGTTCCTTCAGATCTGATTTCTATATCCTCTCCACTCAAAGCTGATATAGGTCCAAACAATCTTAAGCCTAAGCCAGATTCATCAGCATTCAGCTTTCCTGTCCTAGGTTGGGGAATGCCAAGGGGAGTAGGTGTAATCAATATTCCATTTGACCCCAACTCAATTTTAGCCCCTAACTCTGCAGCCATTCCTATTGCGGCAGTGCAGTCGTCGCATTCACTAACGTATATAAGTTTAGATGGAGAAGCTGCTAGAAGAGAAATAGCAATAAATCTTTGGCTTAAACTCTTAGAGCTTGGAGCCTGAATAGAACCGCTCAATGTGCTAGGACTTACTTTGAGAATCATGCCTTTTTGTAGCCGATATAAATACTTGCTATACCGCCAGTTAATTTTACCTGTTTCAATTTTTCGAAACCAACTAATTTCATCCTGTCAAGAAAATCCTCACCCTCAGGAAAAGCCAAAACGCTCTCAGGTAAATAGGTGTAAGCAGCAGAATCCTTTGAAACTAACTTACCTAAAGTCGGCATAATGAATTTAAAATAAAATCCAAATAATTGCTTGATAGGAAATGATTTAGGTTTGCTAAATTCAAGTATAACTGTAATGCCTCCATTATTTAAAACCCTATGCATTTCACTTAGACCCTTATCTAGATTTTCGAAGTTCCTTACTCCAAATCCAACAGTGTAAGCGTCAAAGCAATTATCATCAAATAGAAGGTTTTCAGAATCACCCTGCTGTAGAGTAATTATATCCTGAAAACCTCTTGCTTTAATTTTTTCTATACCTACATCAAGCATTCCACGACTTAGATCAACCCCAGTTACATGAGCGTCTAATCCCATTCTAATTGCTTCAATAGCAAAATCACCAGTTCCTGTAGCCATATCTAATATTGACTTTGGCGATTCTTTACGAAGAATTCTGATACATCGTTTACGCCACAGCACGTCTATACCCAATGAAAAGAAGTGGTTTAAGAAGTCGTACTTATGAGCAATGTTGTCAAACATTCGTTCGACTTGTTGCTTTTTGGACTCGTTGTCCGGAGTAGTGTATGGAGTTACTTTAGTTCCCATTATCCTATCATAGTGTGACCTTCAGGGTATTTGAAGTGTGATTCAATTGCTCGGCCACCTAGAGCAAATGCAACAGTTAAAGTTCCAACTCTTCCAATAAACATCGAAAGAGAAATTATGATTTTGCCAGCAGGTGAAAGGAGAGGAGTAAGGCCCGTGCTTAACCCTACAGTTCCCATTGCACTTACTTGCTCAAAGACTAAGTCCAAAAAGCTAATGTCACCGTTTCTTAGTAATTCCGCCTCGCTTATAGTTAAGATAAAGAGGAATAAGGAATTTCCTAAAATGAAGAATAACAGCACGCTATAAGCTCTTGATCTGAGCATGGGGCCAATAGTTCTCTTATATAGATGTACGTGGTCTAATCCCCTAACAGTTCTCCAAACGTCAGATAACACAACGCTTAATGTTGAGGTTTTAATTCCTCCACCAGTTGAAGAAGACGAAGCTCCAATAAACATTAATATGATAAATAAGAACAGCATTGGAATGCCAACAGATCCAATGTCAATAGTGTTGAAACCTGATGTTCTTGTAACGCTTTGGAAAATAGAGGTGGTGAATTTGCCGTATAAGCTCATGCCATCCATCACACCATTCCATTCAAGAACAGCAAATGAAATAGCACCAATAGCCACTAGAATTAGAGAAAAATAAAGCGCAATTTTAGTCGCAAACCCAAACCCTTTCCATGGAGCGGATTTTCTTTCTCTTAGCTTAATGGGGTCAAAAATGTCAAATAGAGCTACCATACCTAAAGCACCAATAAACACAAGTATGGTGACCACCCAATGAGCAGCCCAATTTGTACTCACACTAGCGTGGGCCAAACCATCAGTAAACAGTGTTATTCCAGCATTATTAAACGCACTAACACTATGGAATACTGAAGAGAATACTCTATCGCCTAAGGTCGCAAATTCAACCCCATTTGACCAAGCAAATGCAAGTGCTATAGCCCCAATTATTTCTATAAAGATACACCAGCTTATTACTTTTCTAAGCGTGTTCTTACCGCTTAAAAAACTGTCCTTATTAACGAAATCCTCAATTACATCGTGTTGCCTTACACTAACTCCAAATCTTGCTGCCAATGCAATGAATGAAGCAAATGCAATGACATTAAGTCCGCCAAGTTGAATGAGAATTAGGAGTACAATTTGGCCTTTAAAAGTGAAAAAAGTCATTCCATCCTCCACCATCAATCCTGTTACACAAGTGGCAGAAGTAGATGTAAATAAAGCATCTAAAGAATTCATTCCACCACCACTAATAGTCATTTCAGGCATCATTAATAATAGAGTGCCTACTAGGGTAATTCCTATAAAACTCAGTATAAACAGCACTGCAGGGTGCATTTTTATTCTGGGTAAAACGCTGCCCTTACGCATCAACTCAGCAACCACAACAACCACGAAATACAGCTGAATAAAGATGGTTGAAAAGTCAGTATAGGAATCAAATCCCATTGCTATCAGTAGTGGTTCTAGAAGTAGTCGCTCAAAAAACAAATCTCCTATTCCTTCAAAAACTAGAAGAAGCATCACAACCCCTTCAAACCAATTCTCTTTGATAAATGTATACGGGTGGAAGTCGTATATGAGCCTAATGAGATAATGCAAT
>MDTG01071395.1_pt1 | contig 10384 bp, 9 predicted proteins | sample 811421 | NCBI WGS metagenome assembly MDTG01 (sample SAMN05326645, study PRJNA326480) | marine metagenome | isolation source: seawater | place: Pacific Ocean: South East | collected 2011
CGAACTCGATCGTGAAAGCTGTTAGCGCCGATGGTACTATGTCTTAAGGCATGGAAGAGTAGGTCGTTGCCAGGATTATTTATTTTCATTTATTGAATTAATCATTATAAATAATTATTGAAAATATAATTAATTCATGAAGTTTCCTATGAAACAAATTAAAATTTATTTCCAAAAAAAAAGAAAATATTCCACTGATAAATAACATTGAGAATGGAAATAAAGTGATTACAATTTTTGCATATAAACAAAATGAATTTCTTAAATTTCTTTCAAATATATCTTTTTTTAAAATTACTACATGGCAAAAAAATAATAATAAAAAAATGAACCAAATTGATTTACCAGATAGTGGTTTATACTTTGATAATAGAAATATTGCATCAAACTATGTAAAAAATATAATAGAAAAAGAAAAAATAAAATCTAAAAATTTAAAATTAAATATTATTTATGATTATATTGGGAAAGTTTTAATGTTAAATCTGGATTTCATTATTTTTAAAAAAAACTTTAAATATGCAAATCAGAATTTCATCATAGAAAATAGTTTAATAAAAAATATTTACTACAATAAAAAAGAGAAATTTTTTCATATTAAATTATTTTTTTATTTTATTAAATTTTTGGCTTTTGTATTAAGGAGTTTTTTTTTCACAATAAAGAAAAATAAAATATCTCACCCTGACATATTATTTTTAAGAAAAAAAGAATATTATGATTTAGGTTTATATGGAAACTTTAAAAATTCTTTTAATAATAAAAATATAAAAGTTAATGGTTCAATATTTACATTCTCATATAAAAATAAATTTGATAATTTTTCTTATTTAGGTTCATTTAATAAATCCTCCACTATATTAATAAAATCATTTTTTTCAGTAATTTTATTATTACCTATTATTATTTTTAAAATTAATAAAGAAACTATTAATTCTAAAATTGCATTTAATCTCTTTGTAGATTTATTATTATGTAAGTATGTTACATCTTTAAATGCTAAAATTTTAACCGGTGTACTTGTTGACAAACCTATCTTTTCTTTGTTGCCATTATTTAAAAAAGAAACACAGGCTTCATGTTCATTAAATGAGTTTTTTCATTTTGATCCATATCAGGGTTTTGATTACTGTAATTTAGATGTTTATTATTCATTAAATGATATGGATTTTTTAACTCATAATAAATCAGGTGGTATAATAAAGGATAATATTAATACACCATTTATTAGAAATAATCTTAAAACAAATTCAAATGGAATAAGTGTTAATCTAAAAAAAATTAATAAAAAATATAATAAAAAAATTTTGATATTAACTTCTCAAATACCTAAAATACATTATTTTAATCAAGAAGAAGATTTAATATTCTTTATTAAAAATATATTAGATTTATCTAGTAAATTTCCAGAATATTTATTTATTGTTAAAGAAAAAAAAGACGAATTAAATTATCTTAACAATAAATTAATTAATAGATTGAGTAACACAAATAATATATTTTTAATTAGGTCAAAAATACCTAGAAAATTAAAATACGATCAATTTGAAGATCTTTTATTAATATCTGATCTAATTATATCAAGTGTATTTGTTTCAACAACTATTTGGCAAGGTTTATCAAATAATGTTCCATCAATAAGTTTTTCAAGGTATCTTCATAAATCATTTATGGATAATTATAAATATTTAAATGTTGAAAAAAAAGAAATCTTTAATGCAATAAATTATTGGATTGATATTAGTAAAGAAGATTTTGAAAAGTTTCTTTTAGAAATTAAAAATAAAACTAATATTTCAAAAGAAAATGGATTTGAATTAGTTACAAATAATATGGAAAAACTTTTAAATAAACTTTAATGAAATGCATAATTGTAACCGGTGGTTTAGGTTTTATAGGCTCTCACTTTATAGATATTTGTATTAAAAATAAAATATTTGTAATTAATATTGATAATTTATCTGTTGGTGCAAATAAAAAAAATATTAATGTTAATAAAAAATATTATAAATTTCATAAAATAGATATAAAAAATAAAATAAAAATTAAAAATATAATTAAGAAATACAAACCGTATGCAATAATCAATTTTGCTGCAGAAACACACGTAGATCGTTCAATATCCGATCCCTTATCTTTTATTGAAACAAATGTTATTGGACTATCAAACTTAGCAAATCAATTTAGAATATTTATTAATACAAATAGTCAAAAAAAATATAAATTTATTCAAATATCAACAGATGAAGTTTATGGTTCAACAAATAAAAGTTCCTTCAAAGAAACAGATTCTTTAAAACCAAATTCACCATATTCTTCATCAAAAGCAGCAGCAGAGCTTATTTTAAGGTCTCTACATAAAACTTATGACTTTAAATCAATAATTATAAGGCCATCAAATAATTTTGGTCCAAGACAATATGAAGAAAAATTAATTCCTTTAGCATTAATGAAACTTAGAAATAATCAATCAATACCTATTTATGGCAAAGGAAAAAATAAAAGAGAATGGTTCTACGTTGAGGATTGTGCAAAAACAATCTATAATATATTAAATTCAAAAATAAAACATGGAACATATAATATTGGTTCTAATAATTTATTTTCAAATTTACTTCTAATAAAAAATTTAATTAATGAATTTAAAAAAATAAATAAAAATAAAAATGCTAAATCTAAATTTTACAAATTTGTTAAAGATAGACCTGGCCATGATTTTATGTATAAATTAAATCTTTCTAAAATAAAAAAAACAAATTTACTTTTTAATTCTAGTTTTAATCATAATTTAATTAAAACAATTAAATATTATTTAAAATAAATGAGAAAAGGTATTATTTTAGCTGGTGGAAAAGGTAAAAGATTGCATCCAATAACCAAAGTGATTTCAAAACAATTGATACCAGTTTACGACAAACCTTTAATATTTTACCCTCTATCAATACTCATTAATTTAGGAATTAAAGATATTCTAATTATTTGTGTTCCTGAAGATGTAAAAATTTTTAAAAAGTTATTAATACCTTTAAAATTAAGTGTAAATATAAAATTTGCTATTCAAAAAAAACCTAATGGATTGCCTGAAGCTTTTAAAATTGGTAAAAATTTTATTAGTAAATTTGCTAATGTATTAATTTTAGGAGATAATATTTTTTATAATAAAAATTTATTAAAAATAATAAGTAATGCTTTTAACGATAAAGAAAATGCAACAATTTTTGTTAAGAAAGTTTTAAATCCAAAAGAGTTCGGAGTAATTTCTTTTGATAAAGATAAAAAAATTAATATTAAAGAAAAACCAAAAAATCCAAAATCTAAATTAGCAATAACTGGTCTATATTTTTTCCCAAGTGATGTTCATAAGAAAGCTAAATTATTAAAGCCTTCAATCAGGGGTGAGACTGAAATTACTGATTTAATAAAAATTTATGCTAAAGAGAATAGACTTAATATAGTCAATTTAAACAAAACTATTTGGTTAGATACAGGAACCCCAGAAAGATTATTATTTGCATCAAATAAAATAAGAAATTTTAAAATAAAAAAAAGAATAATTATTGGCAATCTTGATTAAATTATATATTTAACATTTGATGCATGCATTTATATTAGGAGCTGGTCCAACGGGATTAATTACTGCATGGAAACTTCTTCAAAATAATTATAGAGTAACAATTATTGAAAAAGATAATCAGGTTGGGGGACTTTGTCGATCATGGAATTATAAAGATTATATTATAGATGTTGGTCCTCATATTTTTCATACACCAGAAAAAGAGCTATCAAATTTTTGGGAAAAAGAGTTTAAAAATCTTTTTTTAAAAGGAAAGTTTTATTCAAAAAATGTAAAGGGTAATAACTTCGAAAACTTCTATGATTATCCCCTTTCTATATCTTCAATAAAAAAACAATTTCCAAAAATTTTAAAAGACAAGATTTTTTCAGAATTAGAAAGAAGGGATTTGAAAAAGGCTTCAAAAGCAGTTAATTATAGAGAATATGTAGATTCTTTTATTGGAAAAACTCTAAGGCAAATGTTCTTTGAAAAATATCCTGAAAAAATTTGGGGAATTAGTACAAAAAAAATGACATCTGAATGGGCTCCAAATAGAATAAAATTTAGAAAAAAAAATGCACCATTTTATTCTGATGAATGGGCTGCTGTTGGCAAATATGGAACAGGTTCAATTTATGAAAAAATTAAAGATAATATAATTAAGTTAGGTGGTGAATTTAAGTTTAATGAAAATGTTACAGGCTTCAAAAAAAATAATCTTATAATAAAAGAAATAAATACATCTAAACAAAATTATCAATGTAGTGATTCTTTGATTATTTCATCTTTACCATTACCAATTACTTCAAAGTTTCTTGGTAAGAAATCTAATTTAAAATTTAGAGGTATATGCTCAGTTTTTTTATTTTATAATTTAAAATCAATTTTACCTAAAAATACTCACTGGCTTTACTTTGACTCAGAAAAATTATTATTTAATCGTATTACAGAAAATAAAAAATTGTCAAAATATGTTTGCCCCAAAGATAAAACATTTCTGACGGCGGAAATTACTTATTCACTAGGTGATAAGTTTAGTAAAATGTCAAAAAATGATGTAAAAAAACTTGTTGCTAAACAAATAGATGACACCAATTTAGCAAAAGAAAAGTATATAGATGAAATAAAAATAAATTATGAGCCTTTTGTTTACCCCGTTCAATATGCTAAATATAAAAACGAATTAAAACAAACTAAATCCTTTGTAGAAAGACATAAAAATATTTTTTCTATTGGTGCAGGAGGTGATTTTAATTATGCTGATAGTCAAGTTTTATTCCATAAATCATTTGATCTAGTAGATATGATTGTAACTAATAATAAATTGTATAATGTAAGAAAAGATTTTAATTCTATTGATCTAAATAGAGAAATTACTATTAATAACAAAAAAATTGGTCCCAACAATAAATGTTTTATAATAGCTGAAGCTGGAATTAACCATAATGGCAACTTTGATATTGCTAAAAAATTAATTTTAGAAGCTAAAAAATCTGGATGTGATGCAATAAAATTTCAATCATTTTTACCTGAGTCCAGAGTTTCTAAGAAAGTAAAGTCTGAGAGATATGTTGAAAAGGTTATAGATACTGAAGAATCAATAAACCAATTATTTACAAAAGTTGCTTTAAAATTTGATGAACAAAAAAAATTATTTAATTTTGCAAAGAAACATAAAATATTAATGTTTTCAACACCTTTTGATTTTGAAAGTGCAAATTTCTTGGATGAATTAGGAGTTGATGTTTTTAAAATTGCATCAATGGATTTAGCTAATATACCTCTAGTAGAGCATGTTGCAAAAAAAATGAAACCTGTAATTATTTCAACTGGTATGTCTAAATTATATGAAATTGATGAAACTGTAGAAGCTTTCAAAGGTACTGGCAACCCCAACTTAATTATCTTACATTGTAATTCTTCTTATCCATCAAGTAATGAGGAACTAAATTTAAAATTAATTAAAAACTATAAAAAAATCTATCCATGTCCAATAGGCTATTCAGACCACTCTGAAAACTTACTTTCATCAATAATATCTTTAAGTATGGGCGCAAGTGTAATTGAAAGACACTTTACATTAGATAAAAATATGGATGGTCCAGACCACATATTATCATCAACACCAACTGAAATGCAGAAATTAGTCAATTATTCATATGAAATCCCTCAAATATTAGGTGATGGTTACAAGAAAATTCAACCAAATGAATATGACACACTTAACGCACAAAAAAAATCAATTTATGCAAAAATAAAAATAAAAAAGGGTCAAAAATTTTCTAAAAAAAATCTAATTATTAAGGGGCCAGCAGGTGGATTACCATCAAAATTTTATGATTTAATTATTAACAAAAAATCAAAATTTGATATTGATCCAGATTTGCCAATTAAGTGGGAGTATATTTAAATTGAGGAATATAGCTTTATTAACTGGTGCAAATGGTCAAATTGGAAAGCTTTTATTAAAAAATCTGGTTAAAAAAAAATATTATGTAATTTGCTTAGATAATAAATATTCAAAATTAAAAATTTTAAAAAATTGCATAAAATATAAATTAGATATTTCTAATGAAAATGATGTTAAGGTTTTTTTTGAATTTTTAAGTAAAAATAAGATTACTAGAATAAATACTCTTATTAATAATGCAGCCATTCAAAACTTTGAAAGTATTGAAAATGAAAGTTTTGAAGATTTTATGAATGTTTTAAAGGTTAATGTTGGCGGTAGTTTTTTATTTATAAAACACTCAATTAATCTTTTGAAGAAATCTAAAAATGCAAATATTTTAAATATAGCTTCTATTTATGGCTTATTGAGTGGAGATCCTAAAATTTATACAGATACAAAAAGAAATACATCTGATGCTTATGCAGCCTCTAAAGCTGCACTTATTCAGTTATCAAAATATTATGCAGTACATCTTGCAAAATATTCAATAAGAGTAAATTCAATCAGTCCAGGAGGAATTTATAACAAACAAGGTAAAGATTTTATTTACAATTATTCTAAAAAAACTCCTTTATCAAGAATGGCTAATGTTGAAGAGATAGTTAATTCAATACTATTTATAATTAGCAATGATGCCTCATATATTAATGGACACAATTTTATAGTAGATGGAGGGTTTTCAAGTTGGTAAAATCTACTAAATGGATAAATATTTTTAAATCTAAATTTAAAAAAACAGTAAGTGATTGTAAAATAGATAATCAAATACTCGTAGTAACAATAACTACTAATACGTCTAAAACAAATGATCCTTATTTTCCAAAATTAAGATATTTTGAAGGTGGTATTATTTTTGGAGTTGTTATATATTCTCAAATAGATGCTTTAGAAATTTGCAAAATAATTGACGGTAAAGCAAAATTTATTTTTGTAGATTCTGAAAAAAAAATACCGATTAGAGTTAATAATTTTTATAATAAAAATACGAAAAAATTATCACTTTTTGATATTGATTTAGGTAATTTAGTATCGATATGTGCAAAAACTTTAAAAAAAACAAAACTTATAGAATTTAAACCTAATGACTTAACAGTTGAAAGCGCATGGTTATCATTAAGTAATTATTTTAAAATCTTAAGTGGTAAAACTATTTCTGTTATAGGTGTTGGAAATATTGGTTCAAAAATTAGTCTTAAACTAGTTGAGACAGGCGTAGACGTTAGGCTTAATAGAAAAAACTATAATTTTGGAGTAAATATATCTAATGCAATAAATATTATAAAGCCAACATCTACAGTTGCATCAGCAACATATATTTTCGATCCAGTTAAAGCATGTTTACATTGTGACGCAATTATAGGATCTTCAAATACTAACAATGTTATAAATTTAAATATGGTAAAAGTAATGAAACCAAAAGGTATTATTTTAGATATTGGCAAAGGAAATATTTCATCAGAGGCTATTAAGTTTGCTATTGATAATAATATTAGAGTCCTCAGACTTGATGTGAATAATAGTATTATTAATTTTATAAATGAATACATTAATTATTCAAAAGTGACTAACTTAATGGGTAAAAAGAAAATTCAAAAAAATATTTCAATTGTATCAGGTGGTTTTATGGGTGAAAATGGTGATGTAGTTGTAGATAATTTTAAAACGCCAACTCAAATCTTAGGAATAGCCAATGGAAAGGGAAATTTTAAAAAGAATCTTACTAAAAAAGATAAAAAAAATTTAATTCTTCTAAGAAAAAAATTTAATGTTTAAGGGAAAAAAAATATTGGTTGTAATACCTGCAAGATCTCAGAGCAAAGGAATAAAAAACAAAAATATTAGAAATGTTAAGGGAAAAAAGATGTTTTTGCATTCTATCGACTATGCTAAAAAATCAAATATTGTAGATAAGATAATATTATCAACTGATTCACTAAAATATCTTAAAATTGCAGAAAAATATGGATTAAAAACTCCATTTTTGAGACCAAAAAATTTATCTGGAGATTTAATTCAAGATTTTGATGTAATATTTCATGCATTAAAAAAATCTGAAAGCATTTTCAAAGATATTTATGACTTTGTTGTATTATTAAGACCAACAAGTCCATTTAGAGAAAAATTATTAATAGAAAGAGGTATTAAGTTATTACTAAAATATAAAAATTCTAATTCATTAAGGTCAGTTATAAATGTTTCGGAGCATCCATACAGAATGTGGACTAGAAAAAATAACTTTATTATTGGATTTACAAGAAATATTAATGAACCATATAATCTTCCAAGACAAAAATTACCTGCAATATATTTTCAATCTGGAGACATAGAAATTATCAAGAGATCAACGTTATTTAAAGGCTCGATAAGTGGTAAAAATGTTGTGCCTCTTGTCATAAATAATAAAAGTATTGATATTGATTCAAAAAAAGATTTATTAAATATTAATAATAAGTGAAAAAATTTATTTTTGGTATGGCTAAATTTAATAGCCTTAAATACGGCTTAGGTAAATCAAAAAATATAACAAATATAAATGAAGGTTATGATTTGCTTAATTTTATATATTTTAAAAAAAAAATTAAATATTTTGAACTCTCAAATAGATACAACAAATCTATTCCAATTTTAAGTTCATTTATTAAAAAAAATAAATGCCGCGCAAGAATATTTTATAAAATTGATAATTTAAAATTAAAAATAAATAATTTTGATTCTATTTTATACAATCTCAAAAAAATAAGAGATAATTTAGAAATAGAACAATTTGAGAATATTTCTCTTCATCAGAATGATTATAGAATTATATCTAATAATAAAATTATAAAATTTTTAGAAAATATAAAAAAAAATGAAATTGCCAAAACTATTGGAACAAGCGTTTATACAAAAAAAGAATTATTTTTTTCAATTAAAACAGATGTATATGATTCAATTCAAATACCAATTAATCCCTTAAATACTTATCTATATAATTTATATAAGCAGCAAAGTATTAAAAAATTAATTGTTGCAAGGTCAATATTTCTGCAAGGAGCTCTATTAAACAAATTACAAAATCATGTATTCGAAAAAGAAATAAAAAATGAAATATCAATTATTAAAAAACTCACTAATCAGTATAATATTTCTTACAAAAAACTTATATTTAACTTTGTAAAAAATCTAAATTCAATTGATTATATTTTAAGCGGATCATCAAATAAAAAAAATCTAAATTTTTTATTTCAAGAAAAAGAAAAAATTAATACAAGACTAATAACTTCTATTAATAAATTTTCAAACAAAGAAACAACTTGGAATAATATTAAAAATTGGAATTAAAAAAAAACAATATCTTTTGAGCCTATTTTCTTATTAAAAATTTTATTAATAAATGAATCAAGTTCGTTAAAAATTAGTTTAGGATGTGAATCACTAAAAATAAGAAAATTTGTATAATTATTTTTGATAATGATATTTTTAATTATTTCAAAATTTTTTTTGTTTAAATAATTATTATTTAATTCCATTATAATTACAGGTTTAAATTTTTTTAAAATAGGCTCAATCTCTTTTAAAACTTCAATCTCTGAACCTTCAACATCAATTTTAATTAAATCACACTTATCTAAATCTTGAAATACTATGATATCTTTGAATTTTTTAAATTTTGCAATTATTACATCTTTACCTGATCCTTTTAAGGATAATGTTCCACTGCTATATTTATCTGTTTTTTTATCTAATTTTTCATCTGCTATGGCAGGATATGACAGGGCTAATTCTTTGCTTTCATTATATATTCCGTAAGGTAATGAGATAATATTACTTAAATTATTTCTGCTAAAATTTTCTTCCATAATTTTAAAAATATTTGGATTTGGTTCTAATGAATATATTCTTTTAAAACCAACATGAGATAATGCACATGAATAAAAACCAAAGTTTGCGCCAATATCTATGGCAGTATAAAGTTCAGATTTTGAAATATTAACTACTTTTTTAAAATTATTAATTAAGTTAATAAAGTTATTTTTATCAACTTTGTCTATATTATAACTTTTTAAATTATATTCATTAAGGTTAACTTCTATTAATTGTTGTGATCTTCTTTTTAATAATGAAGGTGGCATTACTAGATAAAATATTTTCTTAAAAAAAATTAAAACTATTTTAAATATATAGTTGATAATTTTTCTTATTAACATCACTTACCTTAAATTAATTTTTTTTCATATTTTTCTATTATTTTTTCAGATGTATCATAAATTTTTGGATTTATCGATCTTAAAATTTTAAGATCATTTTTTGTATTAATATCTAATTTAATATTTGGTTTATTAAGTTTTTTATTTTTATGATTATATGTCTTTTTAATGAATAACTTTTCATTTTCC
>MDTG01214285.1_pt1 | contig 10384 bp, 8 predicted proteins | sample 811421 | NCBI WGS metagenome assembly MDTG01 (sample SAMN05326645, study PRJNA326480) | marine metagenome | isolation source: seawater | place: Pacific Ocean: South East | collected 2011
AGGAAACACTACAAGAAGCAAACACGAAAGTGAACAGCTTCACTGCTGACCTTGACGAGGCCAAGGACATTTTTGGCAAAGTAGGCGTGGACCTAACGGAGCTAGACCTAGACAGCGTAGCAGATGTAGTCGAGAAGCTAAAGGAAAACCGAGTAGGTTTGAATAGCGTCTTAGACAACCTTCGTAACACGGATGTTGATGACTACATCAATCAAGCAAAGAGAATTAATTGGAAACAATTGCTTGGGGCCGCTGAAGAAATCATGGGTTTCATTCAAACGCGTACCGAAAACCAAATCAAAGCGCCTACAACAATTGACACATCTCAAATCAATCTAGAGCCAACAGTTGTAGAAGAACCAAGCCTACCTGAAGACGAACCTGAAATGGAATGGGAACAGTATACTGAAGACGATGATGACCAGGAGTATACTTTGATGGGAGAAGTACCTGAAGACGAACCAGTTAGGACAATCAACATCCCAAAACCTAAGCCTCGGTTGAAGCGAGACAAGAAACTGACTAGGGACCGGACTCTACCGACACTACGGCGAGATTGACATAGGGAGCATCCCCCTGCGGGACTATCACTTTGTCCATAACCACTTTGACGATTTCAGAGTCTCGGTGGTAAACTATCCCTTCCATTGCGTCAATCACACCTTTGTACAAGTTGTCCAAGTCAGGGCGCTTCATATGCCACATCATTGGCTTGGGGGTTTTCCTGTACTGACTTTTTGGGAGTGGAAAACCAAATCGAATTTTAATCATCAGAGGCCCATCAAGGGGCTTGTCTATCTTGTAGCGCTCCATTGCTTCTCTCGCATAGTCCGCAACGAATTTTTTCCATGTACGGCTCTTAGGTGGGTCATAGGCACGAGCAAATCCTCCTCTACTACTCAACCTAGGTCTACCTTGAGCAATTGGTTCAGCTGGTATGGTTATGAGTATTTTAACCATGCATAGTCACTCTTCGCTCTGACCTTAAGACTTGGGACAGGATTAAGACATGTGGTGGTATCGCCAATGCATGGCCGACCGTATTCTTCGCATAAGATACGGTAACAATGTCTCACCTGAAGCTAGGTTCAAGTCCGTTGTCAAGTACCTCAAAGAGTTGATTGAAGACGGTATGCGAGACGAGTATGTTCGTCGAAAGGCAGTAGAAATTGTCACGAGAGCTGGCGTACAAGGACACGACGAGTTAGGAGAAATTCGTGCTATTGTTAAGTGGGTACAGAACAATGTGACCTACCGGAAAGACCCGGTAGACATTGAGTATTTCATGACACCAAGAAAATTACTCAAAGATGTAGAGCAAGGTCGTAGCGCAGCTGATTGCGATGACTTTGTAATTCTTGCAGGTGCCCTTCTAGGGTCTATCGGCTATCCAACAGGTGCTCTGATAGTGGACTCAAACAATGATGGCGTGTTCAACCATGTTATGCTAATTACACGAACTACTGCGCCTACTAAAGAATTTGGCAGCAAGTGGATTCCATGTGAATTGATTTTCCCTACCTTCAAGCTTGGCAAATCAGTCAAGATAAGCCAGGTCTATCCTCTCATTGCAGACCCTAGCACTACTAGAGTACCTGTAATGCAAAAGCAAATTGCGGGACTACAAGGAGGACCGACTACTTCATTTGGTAGAAGCTTCTCCGGAGGACTAGGCGCACTTACGCCTAGGCCAATTGTATGGGCTCAAAAGCTAGGACTACTAGGGGGTAAAAGGTAATGTCATTCAAGCCGTTTATGGGTGTTAGCGATTCGTCAGGCGATGGTCCAATTTTTGTTGACACCATAAGCTCTAGCAAAAGTGGGAAGATGGTTGACAACCTTGGAAACAGCGATATGAAGAGCTTTTCTACAAATGATAGTGCAATGGACATAGTCAATTCACCCTCAGTAGCAAAAGAATTTGGTCTTGGAAGTGGACCAGTAAGCACTTCCCCAGCAATGAATATTCCAGTGGCAACAGCTGCACCTCTTAGGAGCCGAAGAATGGGCGCCATCGATATGAAAAGTGGCGAATTTTGGGGCGTAGTAGGTTTGGCGTTTGCTGGTGGAGTATTAGGGAAGTACCTATTTGACCAATATGTGAAGTGATAACAATGCGAACAAACCACCAACTAGCAAGGCTCAAAGCCCACAGCCTCGGAAATATTGCTATTTTCGGAGACTCTTACGAAAATGGTATCTTTTCAAAAATCAACACCTTTGGTGCAACCAGTGGAGTACCTAAGGCAGTGAAAATGCGCCGGGCTCGTAACACCTCCAACACTGCACTAGTATCAAGAGGGGACAACCTCGACGACAACTTCCTAGTTCCCTCACCTTCCTCTTCCCGTGTTTCACCAAGTCGAGCAGCTCGCTCTTACGCTATGCCTGCTTCCGCTGACCTTTTCGACGCCGACATGGTCGAAGCCGACTCTACTCTAGTCGGCAAGCCCCTCTTGACTTACCAAGAGTGGGACGCTGGAAACCCAGCACCTCGTACCGAGCAAGAATTGACTGGCCGACAGAACGCATACGACGCTTACAAGACTGCGTGGACAAGTGCTAACTCGAAGAGTAGTACCCTTGGCAGTGGACCTGCTAGTGCCGCTTACTTTGGTAGCGACCCAGCCTTTGTTCGCAAAGAAGGCGGAGTCATGAATTCAGTTACTACCTTTGGTAATGTCGATGACGGAGAAGACCACTCTCATCTTCCTCAGTACCTTGCAGGCAGTGGCGGTACAATCCTCGCAATTCTAGCTGGCTACTTTGCTCTCAAGTGGACTCGTCGCATTTGAGGTGCCTAAGATGATAACTGCACCTGGAAGAGGAAGCTCGGTAACTATGCCGAGTACACCAAAGCCAGTGCAACCGCCAGTAGGCAAAACACCCGACAAAGGACCCGGTAGTGGTAATTACGGCACAGAGCTTGACCTCAGCCTGATGAAAAACCAACTAGAAGCGGCAAAGCGAGCCGAAGCACGGGCAAATCAAGCATACAAAGACCTACTCAAAGAGCATAAGGAGTCTCAGCGACAACTTAAGGATGTGAATAAGAGAATCATCGAAGCTCAAATGGCACAAAAGAAGCTTGACGCAAGCCCAGCCGAAGAGTTTTCAAAATTGCAACGAAAGACTCTACGAAGCATGGGCCTTGGTATGAGTAATCGCCAAAGCTTCGGATTTGCTGGTCTTACAATGCTTCTAGGGCTGGTAGCAATAATCGGGAGGGTAGAGTAATGGTCAGGAGCTTGCAAGAAGTTGATACGCTAATGTCTACTATCCGAAGAGTGGACAAAGAAATTTCTCGCCGTCGCTTAGAAATTAAGCGAAACATTGTACCCAATGCTGGAATTGCTCGTCAACAAGTAGAGGCACTTGTTAGGGAGAACAACCGACGCAAAGCATACCTCCGTGTCAACTCAGGACACATTGAAGCCCTTCGAGCCTCCGGCGCTAGGTTTACTCCACTACGCACTTCATTCGTTACTCCCGATGGACCAAAGCACAAGGGTAACAAGCGTGATTCAAGGAGAAGGCGCCGAAGAAGGGACAATCTACGCAAAACCATCATTCCTAAGTCCAAGCCAATTACTAAGAAGCAACGAAAGAAGACTCAAGGGCCAATGATTCCTATTAGCGCCCCCATGGCCATAAAGGAGACTGTTGCAAAGCCACGACAAGTCATGCAACAAGCTGCTGACTCTATTCGCCAGCAAAACGCTATCCTCGCTAAGCGGCGAGAGCAAGTGATTCGTAAGCAAAAGGATGCCCGAAGAGATGCCGAGCTAGTAAGGCAAGGGCAGGCTCAGGTTGTTGCTCAGCGAAGAGCCCGCGAGGCAGCTGAAGCAAGGGCCAAGGCTAAAGCCAAAGCTAAGCGTCGTCGTGCTCAAATTACCTCTTCTGCAAAGCAAGCTGCCGCTGCTGCTGAACAAAAGGCTCGCGCTGCTGCTAGCAAAGTTAGTCAAAAGAAAGTCAGTCGAAAAATCATTTCTAGAGGTCGAGGATTCTTTGACAGGCCGAGAGGACCCATTCAAACACCTTTCCGGCGTACAGGACTCCTACCTCAAATGGTCATGATGACCGCACTTAACGATAAGAAGCGAAGTCAAACTGTTAACAACGCTACTCGTAGCCCTAGCCCAGCCCCTAAAGGACCAATCAAGGACCAAATCACTGAGGATATTCGCCAGCATACACCAGCACCATCACGAAGGTCTCCTGAATACCTCGAATTCATGAGAGACATTTCCGATACTTACAAGATGGCATACAAAGAAATCAATCTCGCCAGGCAAGGAAGGGGGCAGGGCCAGTCTCTTCTCCCCATTCTAGGTCGACAGCGACTAGAATTCTTTGCTAACAAAGCAATGTCGCTTCTCAATGAAATTAAGAGGATGGTTAGTAACGAAGCAATTCGCTGGGACCAGGGAGCACTCAACTCAGGCGTAGCAGTTAGTACCGATACACGGGCACAATCAACGCGAAAAATGACTCGCCAAGAGTTTCATGCACACATTGAGAAGAAAGTGCAACCAAAAATGAAGGCATTCTTCATGGAGGTTCAACAAGAAGTTCAGAGAGCAAGACAGCAAAAAGAGGCACAAAAGGCACCGGTCCGAAAGGTTGTCTTGGACAACTCTCTAGCCGTAAGCCGCCAGCGTAGTCTTGCCGCTTATGACAAACTTCGTGGTCATGGCCGCCCAGTCTTAAGTGAGCAGCAAGGCACTGAGGGTCTAGCCGGTCTTTTCCCTGCTTTGCGTAGTAGCATGCAGGGAGTGTTGCATCGATGAGACCTGGCACCGCGTACCGCCATAACACGGCCTTTGCCCGTTCCTCTTCTCTAGGAGAGCTTCATGCAAAGCCCGTAATCAAGCGAGTTACAGTGCAGCGAGGTAATGGGAGAGCCCGTGTTATCGTTAAAGACGGAACCATCTATGAGCAAGAGCTTGGCTTTCGCAAGTATGACGACATTACCTTCGATGCCGAGCTAATCGGAAAGGGCTACTTCTATGGTACCATTTCAGTTGATGGTCGTCAGTCTCTTCTCTTCGCCACTCCTGTCGCCTCCAAAGTTTCACACACAATCTCAATCGAAGTCCCCCTAACGGGGCTCAACTTTCACATTTCAGCCACGATTCCCACTAACCTTGACACAACATATCTCGACTCAAAGTCAAGGGACATGCTGAAAGCCAACCCCGCTTCTTACTCTTCTCTTGGTTTCCTACCCATTGAGCCAACTCAAAGTAACTCATCAAGCAGTGAATGGGGAGGTAAAATCGAAGACCATAGTTGGAAATACGGTCGAAGTGGCAGTGACATAACCCCCGGCTACTCCGCCAAATATTGGGCAAACTATGACGGTGGCTGGCTAGCTGCTTCAGCGATGTACAAGTATACTGATAGCGGAAAGTGGGAGTGTATTCAACAAAATGTTGGTTCGCTTCAAGTAGGTACCACTCATTGTATTGCAGGTGTTCTTTACGGGTACAAAGATACGGTCGGAGCTGGCGGAGAGTACTGGAATTACACTGGCAATGGAAAGCGCACTACCAATACCACTTGGAAGTATGGCGACCGTATGAGTGGTAGTAAAATTCGACTTGCCGAACACGGAGCTCTCAATAGCAAGCTCATTCGTAATGACCACAAAGAGTACGGAAAAAACCAATTCAGAATCCAATCGAAAGGAGGTAAACTCAAACTCAACTTCGATGGCAGCTACCTTATTGAAGCAGGTGAGGAGCTGGACAAGTACTGTGCCAAAGTAGAGTGGTGGAACCCCGATACAAACGAATGGTCAGCACCCGCTGTCCACCCACCTTGGACTGCCAAAATTCACGGAAACGGTCGCTTTGCATTCTATTTCCGATTCCCTCGTCAACTAACTAATGACGACGAATACTACGATAAGACTCCACAGTGGCAAATCGAAAAAACTTGGGACTCTTACCCAAGGTACGATAGCCGATACAAGGACACAGCCCCAGGATATGGGCTAGTTTACAACCGAATTGGTCGCCCCAATGTTAAAGGAACCGATGAAGGAATTGAAATTGAAATGTTTGGAAAGAAGTTGCGCACCAGTAACGAAAGCCCCAATTACAAAGTCCTAATTTGCCCTGAATCGAAGTCAGACGACGGAAACGATTTGCAAAAGAGAAGCTACATCATAACCTCAGGTGATGTAGTCTATCAGGCAATCGACCCCTATGCGTTTAGCTACTCAGAAAATCCCGACATAACCAATGCGTATTGGGTCAATGGAAACTTCAAGCCAGGTGGCTCGTTCATGTTGCTCGGTAAAGCCATCGACTTTTTCCCCGGTTATTGGGTCTCGACTATTTCGCTTGCCAAGAAGAACAATACCCCATTAGACCTTAGGAACCAACAGTCTGAGATGACAAGAGGCTCTCACGGTCCAAACGCGTTTACTGCTGACAAGATAGCCGAAAGCAAAATGCGTAAATTCAAGCTAGTTGATGTTAATGACCCAAAGAAGGTAGAGAGCTTTCTCCCCTCATGGCAAGCTTGCTTCCCCGGCGTACCCCTCACTAAGGAAATCCTGATTGCACTCCTAAAGGGCGACCAACTACCCCAACTAGAAGAAATTGAAAACACCAAAATTAGCGGGTTCCTCGATGACGACCCTCTTTGCTATGAAGTAAACTCACAAGGCAGCAAATTCCGCCATTCTTGGTCGATGGTTTACTGCGAAATTCCTGAAGGGTGGTGGGGACCAACCATTGACGAAGCAGGTAGTGTAAATTCCGTTTTCATCGGAGGCATCAACCACTATCAATTCATCAAGGAGGAGAAAGTAGACTTGCGCCAAGAAATTGAAGCACAGAAAGCAAAAGAAGCTGCTGGTGCTACTGCGGTCGAAGCCTTTGCTGATTCAGAGTTGGAAAACCCGATGGTGGACATTACATTCGAAGCATACAAGAACCGCAACGAAGTAGTGGCTGAGAGCGTCAACGAAGCTGCTCAAGATGACCGAAGCTGGTTCTTCCGTACTGAGCCTGTACTGTTCAAGCACAAGCGCTTCTCTCTTCTTGGGTCTGTTGGAGAAGTTACAGATGTTACTGACCGTTATAGTGCCGACCAAATCACTAGCTTAGACGGGCTTAGTACTAAGAATGTAGAGCAGTACCAATTCAATGACTTGTATCTAGTGCAAGGTGTAGGGAACGGTCCCTCGCTTGTTCTTACTCCTCCAAAGGAACCAACTGGTGGCACTCCACTAATCAAGTCAAATGTCTCAGGCTTTGGAAACAGTGAACGCAGTGCCTTGAAATCACGGGCATTGGGACACGGTAACCCAATGAAGTACAGCACGGAAGACCAACAGCTTGGTAGCTTAGAAGTATCACAGCTAGGAGGGCCCATCGACAGCTTGCTAGACTTTTCAGACGGTACTGTTGCTGAGGGTGTTAAAACACTGGGATTGACCTTAGCGACTCTTGGGGTGGCTTATACAGCGATTAAAACCATCCCCCTATTTTTTGACATAAAGGAAAAAAGAGCGAGAGCTCTGAAAGCCGATTTCGACTTACTAGAAAGTAAAGCAAAGGCCAGTGAGGCCGTAAAGAGAGCAGCAAGAGGGTGATAATATGATGGACCAACCAAGTTTTGAACGAGAAATTAACGCATACCTAGTGAAAGTAGACGGCATTCTAGAAGGATGCGGCTTACTCCACGCAAAGGGCAGTGCCAAGCTAAACAGTGTGCAAAAGGAAGTAGACATGACTCTCGACAAGCTCCGTGCTATGCAAAGAGAGCGCCGCCTTGACCGTGTTATCACCGGTCAGATTACTAACCAAAGTCTCAATGCGGTTCAGGTTCTTTGCAACCAAATCAAGGACGGAAAGAGTGCTCCTCTTGGCGCTATTTTTGGTAATGCTAGCAAAGACTCTATGTTCACTACCCCAGCCTGGAAGGCAGCATTTACCAATGTTACACTCAAAATTTCCAACTTTACCAACACCTATGGGGCCCTTATCTCGAACATGGATAAGACCTCTCGCGTGAAAATCGACAAAGCACTTGCTTCTATTGTTGACAATGCTCAAATTTGCTTCGATAAAGACCCAAGCGATGTAGGTGCAAACCGATACCTCGGAGCCTCTCTCAAGGCATTGGAGAACCTAGAGGCCGCAGCTCAAAGAGAACAATCAGCTTCTTCATCCTCTATGCTTCAACTCCTCGTGCAAGAGAAAGACCAAGAGCGGGTTCGCCTTCTTTCTGAAATGAAGCTAATCGAGAATCACTTAACCCCACAGCAAATTAGCGTAGTCAACGAAGCTAACCGTCGTGTCATGGAGAAGCTTAACTCTATCCTTGGAGACTCAAGCAGTTACAATGCTGCTGTGCGAAACAAGAAAATTCAATTGGTTAACTCTGACCTTGATATTATGCGCAAGGTAACTGAAAACCACGAATTCAGTCAGAAGCTAGGGATAGCAACCCGACCTCCTCGTTCAATGGGGACTAGGCTTGGCCACCTAAACAAAAACAAAGCTGCTCAACCTTTTCGGTACGCCCTCGCAAGTAACCTTGGCGGGGGCACTGGAGTTGCATTTCAGGACATTGACCTAACAGCCGAGTCCACTACTCCTTTTGACATTCTTTCTACTGTAAAGCACAACACAACTGTTCTCAAGGCCCAGGGTACCTTAGACGCTGACCAGCGGCCAAAATACCTGCGTCAGATTAACTCATTAACCAAAGCAGCATTTGGCGGAGATGAAACAGCACTGAATGAAGCACAACGACATTATCGCCTACTAGTCAGCAACACTATGAACGGTGTTTTCACATATGACGAGCCAAGAGAATCAATGATTAACGGAGTACGACTCCTTGGCTCTCTTGGTCTTTACTTGGGCCTCCCTGCTGCTGCCTTGTATGTTTATGGCGCTCGTAGTAATGCAAAGTCAAAGAGAGCTATGGAGGCGATGCTCATGGGGGAAAGTGAATGACAACCGATGACTCTATTATGAAACATGTGCTGCGTAGGCACGGGGGGCGTTAGTATGGTATTGAATGTAAGCGGAGAAATAGACGAAGAAGATACCACTGAAGAGGGCGACTTTGGCCTCTTTAGTGATGTTGACCACGAAAACATCGTTGATAGCGACATGAGCGATATTCCTCATGGGTCTGTCATGGCTAACCCACGAATTACTAGCCTATTTAGCACTCAGCGCAGTTGGCGTGTACTCCGTCTTCCTGGCGGTCGTGCAGGTGACGAAGGCGCTAGTGGCCTTCGTGGTTTCTCCAACTTCATGCTTCAAATTATCCCAGGATGGCGCGGTCAAACCATTCGCGATAGTCCGTTCCGACAAATGGTGAGTGCTCGTATGTGGCAGCAATACATCAACAACATGGAGCCAATTGACGATGCTCTTGAGCTCCAAGCACCTTACAGTCCTGAAGAGATGCTATCACTCCGTATGTTCTGTGAAGAGTGGAATGATGACCCAGGCCACATTCGATTTACTCGCCGCCTTGCTCAGCACCCAAGCACCAACAACTCAGATGCTATTCTAAAGGGCAACATGGTTTACGACCTTTGCACCGGTCAAATTCAACTTCGTACCTCAAGGGGAGACCGAGGCGAAGGTAACATCCCTATCCGCCTTGCTCACGACATTCTCACCTCTATTCCCTTTGATGAGTACAACTTCTATACGCTTAACAGTGTCCATGCACACGAAGGCGCTGCACTTTACGAGCAATTCTTGAACCGTTATGTTCGTCTTTCCTCTACCGAAGTTGCAATGGTTGAAGAAATCGAGAACGGTATTCGCGGCGGTGGCCGTGGTTATGCTACTATGTCCACCAATATTACAGGAGACCCCGTTGAAGCGTTTGCACTTATGCAACAAACAATCGAAGCAATGGAAATTGGAGACACTACAACTGTTCGTGCCCACTTGAACGCTTTGATTAGTCCGCCTTACAACTACCAATCAATGGCTCAACAAATCGATGTTGGTGGTACTCATGGTGGTCGCTTCGTTACTGCTCAACAGATTCGTTACCACCGATTCAATGCTGGTAACTTGACAAGCAATGGTACTACTAGTAACAGCACCCCGCTTCGTTTGATTATTGCTCAGGGCCGTGCTACTGACGGTAGCTTAGTTATGTGGCCAGAACCACAAATTACTACTAACGCCAACACCCACCCCCCACTTGGGTTCTATATGGAAATGAATCAAAGTGGAACAGGCGTCGAACGAGTGTGGGAAGTCTTTTCGGTTGGTAACAACAAGCACATTCGTATTGCAGATTACGACTCCCAAGCCCGCGCTATTAGCGATTTGGTTGGTGGTTTCAACCGACGAGACCGTGAAGCAGTTGACCAACGCGCTGGTCG
>MDTG01273416.1_pt1 | contig 10384 bp, 10 predicted proteins | sample 811421 | NCBI WGS metagenome assembly MDTG01 (sample SAMN05326645, study PRJNA326480) | marine metagenome | isolation source: seawater | place: Pacific Ocean: South East | collected 2011
AAAAAGTCCTTAATTTATATATTTTTTTTTACTTTAACAATTTCAAATATTCTATTATCAGATGAAATTTATGATCAAAAAATCCAACCAGAATTAGATTCTATTGAAACTATTAAAGAAGTTAAATTATCATCCGGTAAAAATCAAGTAATTGTGAGCGCTAACAGTTACGCTACTAGAGGTGCCCGAGAAATACTTTCAATGGGTGGGAATGCAGCTGATGCAGCAGTTACTCTACAACTTATTTTGGGTTTGGTCGAGCCTCAATCTTCGGGTTTAGGTGGGGGCAGCTTTGCGTTATATTATGATAACAAAAATAAAAAAGTTACAAACTTTGATGGAAGAGAAAGAGCTCCGAAAAAAATTCGTAAAGATCACTTTTTAGATAAAGATAATAAACCACAAAGGTTCTTTGATGCTGCAATCGGTGGTAAATCAGTAGGCGTCCCTGGTACACTTAAAACATTATATAATTTACACAGAAAGTTCGGCAAATTAGAATGGCAAAAACTTTTTGAACCTGCCATTCAACTTGCCTCGAAGGGTTTTATACCCCCACCAAGACTGGTGCAATCCTTAAAAAAAGAAAAATATCTGTGGAAAATTAATCAGGATAATAGCTTTTTTAAAAGAATAATAAAAAACCCTAATCAAAAAATTAGAAACATTCAGTATGAAAAAACTTTAAAAGAATTATCAAAAGATCATAAAATATTTTATAACGGTAAAATTGCAGATAAAATTGTTCACACTGTTAGAAACTCAAATATAAACGCAGGTTTATTAGAAAAAAGTGATTTAATCACATATAGGACAAAAGAGAGCAATGCTTTGTGTACAGAATTAAAAAATAATATTTTATGTGGTCCAAAATTACCTTCATCAGGGGGTATTTTATTATCTCAAGCTTTGATTATATATGAAAACTATAATTTTGATTCAAATTTTAGTCATAAAAGAAAGGTTTTAGATATTTTAGACTTTATCTATAATGAAAGAGCTATTTTTTTAGGTGATCCAGAATTTGATCTTGTGAACACTTCAAAATTAACGGAAAAGAATTATTTATTAAAAAAGTTTGATTTATTCCAAAAAAATCTTGTAACAAAAAATGAATTTTCTGAAAAGTTTCATTCTACGACTCACTTTTCTATATATGATAGTGAAGGGAATGTGATATCCATGACCTCTAGTATTGAAAATGGCTTTGGATCAAGATTGTTTGTTAATGGTTTTTTACTAAACAATCAATTGACTGATTTTTCATTCAAAATAAAGAGTAAAAATAAAATTCTTAAGAATATACCGGAGGGAGGTAAAAGACCATTAAGTTCAATGAGCCCAATTTTAATTTTTGATAAAAATTATAATTTTTTATTTTCAATTGGATCTCCAGGAGGAACTGCAATAATCGCTTATGTTTTTAAAAATATTATCGATATTTTATATCTAAATATTGATCCACTAGAGGCGGTAAATTCGTGTAATTATTTAAAGAAAGGAGAAAAAATTTTTGTTGAAAAAGATAAATATAAAAAAAAAGAATTCGAAATGATTAAGAGATCAAATGAAAAAATACTACCGATCCCTCTAACTAGCGGCTTAGGAATTATAATTAAAAAGAATGATATACTATTTGGTGTAGAAGATTCAAGAAGAGACGGTAATGTTTTTGCTAAATAATTTTTATGCTTTAAATATCTTGAAGATTGTTGTATTAATTAATTTGGAGTATTGTTATGAAGAGACCTTTCCAACCAAGTGAAATAAAAAGAAAAAGAAGACACGGCTTTAGATCTAGGATGTCTACCATTGCTGGTCGAAAAATATTATCAAATCGACGATCTAAAGGTAGAAAAACACTCTCTGCATAATGCAAAATAGAATAAAAAGTTTAAGAAAAAGAATTGATTTCATTTTACTTCGTGAAAAAAAGAAAAAAATATTTGGTAAAGATATTTTAATTAATTATTGTGATAACAAAATTGATCGACAAACAAGAATAGGTATTACAGTTAGTAAAAAACATGGAAATGCCGTTAAACGTAACTACATTAAGAGACTTTTCAAGGCTGTATTTATAAAACATAATAAAATATTGCCTCATGGATATGATTTAGAGTTTATTCCTAAGCAAAATGAGAATAGAGTTAAATTTTTAGATTTAGAGAATGATGTGCTAAATTCATTAAAAAAGTTAAATTCGTCCATTAATTAATGATATAAGATGGAAAATCAAAAAAATTTAATACTTGCAGTTGTTTTTTCAGTTTTGGTTCTGTTAGTTTTTGACTTTTTTTTTCCACAACGTCAAGTAAATATTGAGCCCACTGAATCAGTAAGTGAAAAAACGAAGGAAGAAGAAATTGAACCAGAAATTAGTGGATCAATTCCAAAAATAAAAGCATCAAAATCCTATAAACAAAATAGAATAACCTTTAATATGAACCGAGTAAAAGGATCAATTAACTTGTACGGTGCTACTTTTGATGATGTTATTTTAAAAGACTATCGCTTGACTATTAATGATGGCAGTGAATTGATTCAATTATTAAGAATGGAAGACTCAATGAGTCCATACTTTATAAGAATGGGTTGGGCATCGACTGCAAAACTAGATCTTCCAAATAAAGATACCTTATGGAAATCAACTAAAAAACATTTTGACTCCGGTGAAGAAATTAATTTATACTGGGAAAACAAAGATAAAATAAAATTCAAAAGAAGCATTATAATTGATCAAAACTTTATATTTAAAGTTATTGATTCAATAGAAAATAATAGTGATAAAGAAATACAAGTATCAAATTTTGCATATATACAAAGAAAAAATTATAGACCAAAAAACAAGTTTTTTATTCTTCACGAAGGTCCATTAGGTGTATTCAATGAAACTTTGAAAGAGGTTTCGTATGACGATCTTGAGGAAAATGGAACGATTACAGAAACATCTCAAAATGGTTGGATAGGTATTACTGATCATTATTGGCAGGTGGCAATCTTCCCTGAAATCGATCAAACTTTTAAAGCTAGATTTAGATTCATAAACAAACAAAAAAATTCAATTCAAGTTGATTACATAAATAATGACATACTGATCCTTCAGCCGAAAGAATCAAAAAGCGTAGATTCATATCTATTTGTCGGTGCAAAAGAAGTTCCGCTTATTGATTCTTACATTGAAAAATTAAAAATTAGTAAATTTGATCTTTCTGTTGATTTCGGTTGGTTCTACTTTTTAACTAAGCCATTATTTTATGCACTTTACTACCTTTCAAATTTTTTTGGTAATTTTGGCGTAGGAATAATCTTTTTGACAATTTTTGTAAGAATTATACTTTTTCCCTTAGCAAACAAGTCATTCAAATCTATGAATGCTATGAGAATACTAACTCCTGAAATAAAAAGCATAAGAGAAAGGTATAAAAACGATAGGACTAGAATGAATCAGGAAATGTTTGCACTTTATAAAGAAAAAAAAATTAACCCAGCTGCAGGCTGTTTGCCAATTTTAATTCAAATTCCTATTTTTTTTGCACTATATAAGGTTTTATTCGTTTCGATAGAGATGAGGCATGCAGAGTTTTTTGGCTGGATACAAGATTTATCAGCTCCTGACCCAACAAGCCTATTTAATCTGTTTGGTTTAATTCCTTGGGATCCACCAAATATTTTAGGGATAGGAATATGGCCTATATTGATGGGACTTACAATGTATTTGCAGCAAAAAATTAACCCTCCTCCGCCAGATCCAATCCAAGCCAAAATTTTTATGATGTTACCATTTGTGTTTACATTTTTATTAGCAACATTTCCAGCAGGTATGGTTGTGTATTGGACAGTTAACAATATTTTATCAATTTCTCAACAGGCTATACTTCTTAAAAAACAAAAAGAAGTGGGTACCGGAAAAGTTTTATGACAAATAGTTTAAGAAAAAATTATTTTTTTCTTAAATCTGTTTCATCAATTAAAAGCCTTCCAGATGATTCGCTTTTTGAACTTTGTTTTTGGGGTAGGTCCAATGTTGGAAAATCCTCATTACTTAACTCAATTACAAAATTTAAATTAGCCAATGTCTCCAAAACACCAGGAAGAACCTATACATTAAATTTCTTTGAAAAAGATAAATCCTTTAGGCTTGTTGATTTTCCAGGCTACGGTTATGCTAAGAGAAGTAAAATAGATATTTACAATTGGAATAAATTAATACTAAATTATTTCGAAATAAGAAAAAATATTGGTACTGTTTTTTTATTAGTAGATTCTAGACACGGAGTTAAAAAAATTGATGAGGAAGCACTAAAAATTTTACATACATTTAACATAAAAAACACTTTGGTTTTAACTAAGATAGATAAAACCAAAGATGCAGAATTGAATATATGCATGGGTAAGATTAAATGCTTAAGGAAAAACTTTTCCTCAACTAGTGAAAAAGTTTTTTTAACAAGTTCAAAAAAGAACTTAGGAATAAAAGAAATTAACAATGAAATAATTAGAATTCTTTCATGAAAGGAGCAAAGTTGTCTAAAATTTCAAAAACAAAAGAATCAGAGTGGTTTAAACAAGCCTCTATTTTATCAAAAGCTCTGCCATTCATGCAAAATTACAATAAGAAGAATATAACAATTAAATTGGGTGGAGCAGCAATGGGAGACAAAGGACTTTCAACAAGTTTTGCAAAAGATATTGTATTATTAAAACAAGTTGGAATTAATCCTCTTATTGTTCATGGTGGTGGACCCAGAATTAAAGAAATGCTTGGAAAATTAAGAGTTAAAACCACTAAGATCGATGGGTTAAGAATAACTGATAAAAAATCAATTCCCATAATTGAAATGGTTCTTTCAGGGTCGATTAATAAAGAAATTGTAATGGAAATTAATAAAGAAGGTGGGAGAGCAATTGGATTATCTGGAAAAGATGCGCTTTTGGTTAAAACTTCAAAACTTAAAAAAACAGAACAAAAATCTTCAAAAAAAAAAGACTTTGGCTATGTTGGAAAACCAGAAAAAATAAACAAAGATTTTTTAGAATGGTGTATTGATTCAAACTTTATACCAATCATATCACCCATCGGATATGGGAAAAATTTTGAAACTTTTAATATAAATGCAGATACAATGGCTGGTCATATAGCACCTGAAATAAAATCTGAAAGACTAATATTATTAAGTGATATTAAAGGTGTAATTGATAAAAAGGGCAATCTGCTAACCCAAATTTCTATCGAGGAGGCCGAAAAATTAATAAAGAATGGTACTATTACTGACGGTATGATTCCAAAAGTTGAAACTTGCATTCACGCAGTTAAAAAGGGCGTCAAAGCAGCTGTTATATTAGATGGCAAACTGCCACATGCATTATTATTAGAGATATTTACTGAACATGGAGTTGGCACATTAATAACAAAATGACAAAGTGAAAAAAATTAATTTAAAATTTAAGAACAAAAATTTTTGGATTTTTGACCTAGATAATACCCTGTATAATGCTTCAACAGGGATTTTTAAAAAAATTGATAAAAGGATGACAGAATTTATTTCTGATAAAATCAATGTTACAAAAGAAGAATCCTACAAAATTCAAAAAAATTTGTACGCAAAATATGGCACAACACTTTTTGGTTTAATAAAAAGTCACAATGTAGATCCTTTTGAATTTTTAGAATATGTTCATAATGTTAATCTTAAAAATATTAAAAAGTCAAAAAAGTTAAAAAATTGCTTAGAACGACTTCCAGGCAATAAATTAATTTTTACAAATGGAGACGAAAAGTGGGCACGCAAAATTATTAACGCCCTAGGCATTCAAGATTCAATAGATGAAATATTTGATATTGTAAAAGCTGATTTTTTTCCCAAACCTCAAGCAAAAACCTACGAAAACTTTTTAAATAAATTTAACATTAATCCTAAAGAATCTGTTTTTTTTGAGGACACAGTAAGAAACTTAAAATATGCTAATATCATTGGTATGACAACAGTTCACATTGATGAGGGGTTAAAAAATAAAAACTTAAAATCATTTGTTGACTTTCGATTTAAATGCATAAAAACTGCACTTGAAATTATTAGTAAGAATTTGCACAGTAATTAAAGGATGTTATGGACAAAGAATTAATTATAAATATTGAAAAGTATTGGAATGAAAAAGAAAAAATAGATTTCTCTTCAAATAAAAAACTTAAGAATGATATTTTTGATGTTTTAAAAGGTCTTGATGAAGGAAGTCTGAGAGTATGCGAGAAAAAAGGAAAAGCGTGGATTGTTAATCAGTGGATAAAAAAAGCAATCCTATTATCATTCAAAATTAATGACAACATACTTTTTTCAAGTGGAATTTCTAACTCAATAAAAGGTCAATATGGATATTTTGATAAAGTTGATCTCAAAACTTCTGGATGGAATGAAGATGAGTGGACAAAAAGAAATTTTAGGTCAGTTCCAGGTAATATTGTTAGATTTTCGGCCTACATAGCTTCTGGTGTTGTTCTAATGCCAAGTTTTGTTAATTTAGGAGCATACGTCGATAGTGGTACTATGATCGATACATGGGCCACTGTCGGGTCCTGTGCACAAATAGGAAAAAATGTTCATATTTCTGGAGGAGCAGGAATAGGAGGAGTTCTTGAACCACTTCAGGCAAATCCAGTGATTATTGAAGACAATTGTTTCATAGGCGCTAGATCAGAAATTGCAGAAGGAGTAATTGTCGAAGAAGGTAGTGTCATATCAATGGGTGTATATATTGGAGCATCAACAAAAATTGTAGATAGAGGAACTGGTGAAATTTTCTATGGAAAAATCCCAGCTTATTCTGTTGTTGTTCCAGGTGCTTTACCAAGTACCAATAATAATATTAATATTTCGCCAAATCTTTACTGTGCAGTTATAGTAAAAAGAGTTGATGAAAAAACTCGTTCAAAAACATCAATTAATGAACTTTTAAGGTCCTAAAGTGGATGTAATAAAATTAACCTCTGAATTAATAGAATTTGAGAGTATTTCACCAAAAGATGACAAAGCTATAAAATTTTTATCTAAACTGCTAATATCTAGAGGTTTTGAATGTCAAATCTTAAAATTCGGAACAAAAAATAAAGTAAATAATTTATATGCCTCATTTAAGGGAGGACATGGTCCTAATATATGTTTTGCAGGTCATACGGATGTAGTTCCAGCAGGAATATTATCACAGTGGAAGACCGATCCATTCAAACCCAAAATAATAAATGGTAAAATTTTTGGAAGGGGAGCTTGCGACATGAAAGGTGCTGTAGCTGCATTTTTAATTGCCGGAATAAACTACATAAATATTTTTCCAAAGTTCAGTGGATCTATAAGCTATCTAATTACTGGTGATGAAGAAGGAGAAGCAGAATATGGAACTAAAAGAGTTATAAGTTGGTTACGTGAAAAGAAAAAAAAAATAGATTTCTGCATTGTTGGAGAACCAACTAATCCGAATTTTCTTGGAGAAATGATCAAAAATGGTAGAAGAGGAAGCATGAATGGAAAAATAGAAGTTTTTGGAATTCAGGGGCATGTAGCATATCCAGAAAAAGCAAGAAACCCAATAAAAATATCACTTCTTTATTGTAATGAGTTACTAAAACCTCTTGATATTGGAAACAAAATTTTTGAACCTTCAAATTTAGAGATCACATCAATTGATGTAAAAAATGAGGTAGTAAATTTGATACCTAGTAAAGTTACCATAAAATTTAATGTAAGATTTAATAATCAATTTTCCTCCAAAACATTAGTTTCAGAGATAAAAAAAAGACTGAATAAAGTTGGAAGAAATTATAAATTATCTGTAAAAATTAGTGCTGAATCATTTTATAATCCTTCAGAAAAACTTACATCTTTACTTTCTCAAGCAATAAAAGAAATTGCAAATAAAAAAGTTAAACTGAGCACAAGTGGCGGCACTTCCGACGCAAGATTTATATCAAAATTTTGTCCAGTAATTGAATTTGGTTTAGTTGGAAAAACAATGCATAAAGTAAATGAAAACGTCAGAATTTCTGATATTAAAAAATTATCTAAAATATATGAAAGTTTTTTAAATCTTTTTTTTAGTTCCTAATAATTAATTTTCTTAAGATAAAGACCTCGAGATGGAGCTGTAGGACCCGCTTGATTTCTGTCTTTGGCTTTAAGAATTTCGAGTAATTTCTGCTCATTCCAATATTTTCTTCCAATATTTACAAGGGTGCCGACAATTATTCTTACTTGGTTGTAGAGAAAAGATTTGGCAGAAATTTCGATTTGTATTTTCTCACATTTTTTTATAATAATTATATTTTCAATAGTTCTAACAGAATTTCTTGCTTGGCAATGTTTTGACCTAAAGGAATTAAAATCGTGATTGCCAATTAGATAACGCGAGGAACTTGTCATTAAACTCACATCTAAACAGTAGGGAACATGATAAAATCTGTTGTGATCAAGTGGAGAAAATGTTTTTCTATTTAATATTTTATAGATATATGTCCTTTTTTTTGCGGAAAATCTTGAATGAAACCCTGAATGTACCTCCTCTGAGTTTAAAATAGATATGCTGTTTTTTGATTTTTGAAGTAGAGAATTCAGTGCAAGAAATATTTTTTTTGGATCAATGCAATAATCTGTATCAAAATGAGCTACTTGTTCTATAGCGTGAACACCTGAATCAGTTCTTCCAGCCACATAAAGATCAGTTTTTTTTTTAAAAAGTTGTTTCAAACATTTTTCAATTTCTTCTTGAATAGATTTTCCATTAATTTGTTTTTGCCATCCCACATAATCAGTTCCATCATATTCTATTGTGAGTTTTACTCTCAAAACCTTATCCTAGTATGAGATTATCAGTGTCATGGCCATTTACAAATTCTTCACTAGTCATTATTTTTTTTCCCTCTGGTTGTAGTTTTTTAATTTTTAAAAATTTATCCATACACTTTACACTTAAACACGGTGTGCATTGACCGATTTTCAAACTGTTAGAGGCCTTATGATTTTCTAAAATCTCAGTTTCAAAAATTTTTATTCTATAATTCTTTTTTAAAACATATGACCATGCTCCGGGAAATGGGTTATATGCCCTAATAAATCTATTTATGCTACTTGCACAATTTTGCCAATCTATTTTTGCGTCCTTTTTGGATATTTTTTTTGCGTATGTAGCAAAGTCTTCATTTTGGTGAGTTAATTTAAATTTCTCAGAAAAAATATCTTTTATCGCCTCATTTAAAGTTTCATGACCATGCAAAGACATTTTATTTTCTATACTGGCTGAAGTATCATTACTTGATATTTCAATTTTTTTTGTATTAATAATTGGACCCGCATCCAATTTTTCTATCATTTTTATTATCGTCACACCCGTTTCCCTATCTCCATGTTTAATTGAGCTTTGTATCGGAGATGCTCCTCGCCATCTTGGAAGTAAAGAAGTATGAACATTCAAACACATATATTTTGGGACAATCAATAACTCTCTTGAAATCTTTTGTCCATATGCTACTACTACAAAAAAATCTACTTTAATTTTTTTTATATTCTCAATAAAAAGTTTGTCATTCACATTTTTAGGAAAAAAAACAGTATAATTAAATTTCTTTGCCCATTCATGAACTGGGGAAAGATTAATTTTTTTCCCTCTTCCTGATGGTCTAGGAGGTTGTGTAACTACATACTCAATTTTAAAACTATTTTCATGCAGTTTTTTTAAAAAGCTTAAAGAAAATTTTGGAGTTCCAAAAAATCCTATACTAATTTTTTGAACACTAGTCGCCATTTTTCGAAAATTTATTTTTCTTGTTGAATTTTAATACTTTATCCAAAGCCATTTTTTTTTTTAAACTTGATAAATAATCAATAAACAAAACACCATTTAGATGATCTACTTCATGCTGTATACAAATTGACAAAAGTCCCTTAGCTATAGACTTTTGCTGTTTGCCATTTTCGTCAAACCATTCGTATTTTATCTCCATTGATCTTTCAACATCAGCATAATAACCTGGAATGGATAAACAGCCCTCTTGATTTATAAATTTTTCATTAGATTTATTTACAATCTTTGGATTAATTAAAGTTAAAGGCTTAGATTCATTATCTTCTTTCAAATCAATTACGACTATTCTTTCAAAAATTCCAACTTGTGGAGCAGCTAAACCAATACCATTTTCTGAATAATACAGTGTGTCATATAAATCTTTTACTTTTCTTTTTAATTTTTCATCGTATTTATCTACATCAATAGATTTGTTTTTTAATCTAGAGTCAGGTATTGTGATAATTTTAAGAACACTCATATTTTAAAATTATATAAAAAATTAAAATTTTTCAATGTTTGAAATTTTTGAAATATTAATAATTATTGTTGTAAT
>MDTG01315416.1_pt1 | contig 10384 bp, 6 predicted proteins | sample 811421 | NCBI WGS metagenome assembly MDTG01 (sample SAMN05326645, study PRJNA326480) | marine metagenome | isolation source: seawater | place: Pacific Ocean: South East | collected 2011
TAACAGTCTTTTTTAAAGAAAAATGATTATCAGCAAATGCTGCAATTAAAGGTTGATGAGTCACGCAAAATACTTGCCGATTATTTGATAATTCACGAAGCAATTTGGCTACATAAGTGCTAACTGATCCACTAACGCCAGAATCAATTTCATCAAAAATCAATAAATTGGTTTGATCAGATAAAGCAAAAATTGCCTTTATTGCAAGAAGAACCCTAGATTTCTCCCCACCAGAAGCTGTTTCTTCAAGAGGGGCTAAAGGAATGCCTGGATTTGCTGAAAATATAAATTTAATTTTATCAATCCCATTCGTATTTGGTTCACACTCTTCGAAAACAACTTTAAAACGAACATTGGGAATACCTAATTTTTTTAAACTGATAATCAATCTTTTTTCGAGCTGTAAAGCAATGGTTTTTCTTATAAGAGATAAATCTTCATTAGCTTTATCTCTTATAATTCGTTTTTTATTTTCCAATGAAGAAAGTACATTGATATTATTAGAACTATCTTCACAAGATAAACTATTAACTAATTGATTTTGATAACTAATAAGCTCTCGTATATTTCTTTGATATTTTTTTTGATAGGATTTAAGAGTAGATAATCTTATTTGTATATCATTTAAATATAATGGGTCAACATCCAATGTTTTTTCGTAATCATTAATCTGATAAATTAAATCATTAAGATTATTAATTAATGTATAAAAATTATCAAAAATTGGTTCCAAAGATCCATCAATTTGAGACAAGATTTTTAATTCATTAAGACAAAAATTAGTATGATCTAAAATTGATGGATATTCATCTAAACTTTCATTTAAACGAATCAATAAAGATTTAACTCCCTCTTTTAATCTTAAAAGATTTGATAAACGATACTGGTCGGATTCTAACTTTTTTTGCTCGTCTGGATCTTTTAATTTTAATTGTTCTAAATCTTGATATATAAATTGCATTTCTTCAACTTGTTTTCTTGAATCAAATATTTTATCTCTCTCGTTCTTTAATTTACAGTTAATCTCATGCCATATTTTCCAATTTTGATTTACTTTATCAAGAGCTTTTTGAATTTCTTTGAAACCTAAGGAATCTAGTAAGCGTAATTGATTCAATGGATCATTTAAAATATTAGTATCTCCTTGTAATGTAAAATCAAATAAAATTGATCTCAATTCTGATATTTGATATCTATTAACTAATACACCATTTATTCTAAATCTTGATTTATATTTATTATCTTTTAATCGCCATTCCCTAGTTACAACTAATTCTTCTTCAAAATCAAATTCCTGTTTAATTAGCCAATCTTTAGTGTTTTGCAAAACAGAAAACACACCCTCAATTGATGAAAAAGTAGACCCTTTAGGAACCAATCGATTATCTAACAAGGATTTTTTATTAACTAGCAAAGCGTTCAACGTATCAATAAAGATTGATTTACCCGAACCAGTTTGTCCCGTAATAACAGTAAATCCCTCATCAAAATCGATCTCTGAGTCCCCAAATAAAGATATATTTTGAAAACGAAGGCTGTTTAGCATAAGTAAAAACAATCAAAAAGACGCAAACTAGGCGTAAAATGAATTAGAAGGTAATTAGAACATTGCCATAAAAATAATGGCCGAAGAATTAAGCGATTTTATTGAAGCCTCAGGTCTACTTGAGTATGACCCCATAGCTATTGACTCAATCTACAAAAAAAATCCAATTCGTCTACTCCGAAGACTTTGGCAAACACTTTTACCAATAGGATTGTTTTTACTTGGCGTTGGATGGGAAAAATTAATTGGATCATTAGAAAAAAATGACAGAAAAACTTTTAGAGCAAAAGAATTTACAAAACTATTAGTAGATTTAGGACCAGCGTTTATAAAAGCTGGACAGGCACTATCAACTAGACCAGATATTGTTCCACCCTTAGTTCTAGAAGAACTAGCACAGCTTCAAGACCAGCTGCCAGGCTTTGAAAGCAACCTCGCAATGGCATGTATTGAAGAAGATTTAGAAGATAAAGTAAGCAACATTTTTAAAGAAATAGATAAAGAACCGATATCAGCAGCATCACTTGGTCAGGTTCATAAAGCAATACTCAAAAGCGGAGAAAAAGTCGCTGTTAAAATTCAAAGACCGGGTTTAAGAGAACAAATCACCTTAGATTTGTATATAGTTAGAAATATAGCTATATGGTTTAAAAATAATATTGGTATTATTAGAAGTGATTTAGTCGCTTTGATAGATGAGCTAGGTAAAAGAATTTTTGAAGAAATGGATTACATTAATGAAGCAAGTAATGCGGAGAAATTTAAAAAACTGCATAGTGAAAATAATAAAATAGCCGTTCCTAAAATTTACCGAAATGCAACAAGCAGAAGGGTACTTACAATGGAATGGATAGATGGTATAAAACTAACTAATATAGAAGCTGTGAAGAATTTAGGAATTAATCCAAATGAAATGATAGAGATAGGTGTAAGTTGCAGCCTTAAACAACTTATTGAACATGGTTTTTTTCACGCTGATCCTCACCCAGGCAATATATTAGCAATGAAAGATGGTCGATTATGTTATCTAGATTTTGGTATGATGAGCGATATCACTCAACAATCTAGAGTTGGTTTAATAAGAGCAGTTGTTCACCTTGTAAATAAAAAATTTGATAAGCTATCAAACGATTTTGTTCAACTAGGATTTCTCTCTGAAGAAGTCGATTTAAAGCCTATTGCACCGGCATTTGAAAGTGTATTTACTAATGCGTTAGAGATCGGAGTTAATAAAATGGATTTTAAAGCCGTTACAGATGATATGTCTGGAATTATGTATAAGTTTCCATTTAAATTACCGCCTTATTATGCTCTAATTATTAGATCTTTAATTACTTTAGAAGGCATCGCACTTAGTGTAGATCCTGATTTTAAGATACTTGGAGCAGCATATCCTTATTTCGCAAGAAGATTAATCGAAGATGACAATCCAGAGCTAAGAAATAGTTTAAAAGAAATGCTCTTTGATGAAAATAATCTAAAATTAGAAAGATTAGATGATCTTTTAACAAGCGCTACAAAAGAAAAACAATTGGACAGTGAAAAAATATTAAATCAGACAATTGATTTTTTATTTTCCCAAAAAGGTCTAATACTGAGAAATGAATTAGTAAATATTTTAGCCTCAAACATAGATTATTTTGGTTGGAAAACAATAATAAAAATAAATGATAAGCTTCCATCAAACATCCGATCAAAAACAATAGAAAAATCATCAAAAATAGATACTCAAAAAATATTTAAAGTATCCTCAATAAGAAAAATATTTAATACACCAAAAATAAAACCTGGATTCAAAAGAAAGATATTTTTTAAAAAATTGCCAAAAATTCTAACTACTGGAGATACTTACAAAATGGGCTATTGTTTAATGAAAAAAACATCTGAAAAAGGAATAATCAGACTAGTAAAAATTGCAGCAGGTGTAGCACAATAAATGAATTTAAAACATATCTATTTTCTAATTTTATTTTTATTTTTATCTCCAAGTAGTAAAGGAGCAGAAAAAATATTTTTATACAAAGGAACCTTTAGTAGATCAATAGCAATAAGAGAACTAGATCAATTTAAAAGTACAAAAAAGCCTAGTTCTAAATTAAAAAATCTTATGAAAGTTACTAATCAAAAAGAAAAAGAATTTCATAAAGTTTTATCTTATCAAATAGATGTCCCAATAAAAGCAAGCAGCAAATTAATGAATAGCAGAATAGGTGAAGTTTTTTTGAGCAGATTATCTAAAATTATCTATCCAAACAAAATTTCAAATCAAAAATTAAGTACAAAAGCAATAAGATCTGGAATTATATTAAGTTCTTATAGTAACAACCAAAAAATTAATCTCATTGACTTTTTCAAAGCATATCCAAATAAAAATATTGCTATTGATCTCAACGCCTTAACAAAAACCCTTAAAAAAGTTGAATCGTTAAAAGAGTTAATTGAATTCTATGCTGATTCACCATTGAAAAAGCTTAAAGATGGAAGGTCTAGCACTTAGATTGTGTGAAAATCATCTGATAAAGAAGTGGCATTTTCTCAAAAGATAAAACAACTTTTCACTTCTCCTCCTAAAAAAAATAATTGGGATGGACTAATAGAAGCATATAAAACCTGGTTGCCAGTAACAAAAAAAACACCAATCATTACTTTAAAAGAAGGCGCGACTCCTCTTATAGAAGTACAATCGATAGCTAATCGAATTGGGAAGGGAGTAAAAGTATATGTCAAATACGACGGTCTAAACCCTACAGGCTCATTTAAAGATAGAGGAATGACAATGGCAATCAGTAAAGCTAAAGAGGCTGGTTGTGAAGCAGTAATTTGTGCTAGCACAGGTAACACTTCTGCTTCAGCGGCTGCTTATGCTAGTAAAGGAGGCATGAGGTCTTTTGTTATTATTCCAGACGGATATGTAGCCCAAGGTAAACTAGCTCAAGCTTTGGTTTACGGAGCAGAAGTATTAGCTATTAAAGGCAATTTTGATAAAGCATTAAATATTGTTAGAGAACTATCTGATAAATATCCTATTACTCTAGTTAATTCAGTAAATCCTTATAGATTACAAGGACAAAAAACTGCCGCTTTTGAGATAATTGAAAATCTTGGAGATGCTCCTGATTGGTTATGTATTCCAATGGGTAATGCAGGAAATATAAGTGCATACTGGATGGGTTTTCAAGAATTTTTTCAAGCGAAGAAAGCCAAGCAACTTCCTCGCATGATGGGTTTCCAGGCAAGTGGTTCTGCTCCATTAGTTGAAGGTAAAAGTATTAGCAATCCAGAGACAATTGCTACCGCAATAAGAATTGGAAATCCTGTTAATAAAGAAAAGGCTTTTATTGCAAGAGAATCAAGTAATGGTAAATTTTCATCTGTTACTGATTCGGAAATAATTGATGCATATAAAATTCTTGGTAAAGAAGAAGGTATTTTCTGCGAACCTGCTAGTGCAGCTTCTGTTGCTGGTTTATTAAAAACTAAAGATGAAGTACCCAAAAACTCAACCATTGTTTGTGTTCTGACTGGAAATGGATTAAAAGATCCAGATTGTGCAATAAAAAATAATGATTCAGTCTTTCATACTGGTATCGATGCAGAGCTAAATTCAATTACAAAAATAATGGGATTTTAAGACATAGAGATATCCAATCAAAAAACTGTCTGTTTATTTCACCTGTTTAGACTTAATTATACTGTGGAAAATGTAGACAAAGTCTTCAATCTTGCCTTGCTGTTTTTCCACAACAGGTTTTATCGGTGGATAAGTAAATTTTTATCCACGTTTGTAAGCTTTTTTCCACAACAAAAAAATTAGAGATGTGCTGTGAACACAAAGTTTTTTAAGTTAACCACAGAAACCACAGAAACTACTGCTACTAATTCAATTTCATATTTAGAAAAAAGAAATATACTAGAAGTGAAAGTTTTGTTTTTTTTAACGGTATTGCTTTTTAGAAATAGCTATGAAATTCTTATGTCAATGGATTTTTATTTGAAATAACAGGATGAAATTAAATTGCTCACAATCAGAATTGAGTTCTGCTCTTCAGTTAGTTACTAGAGCTGTTTCGAATAGACCTACACACCCTGTTTTAGCAAATGTTTTATTGGCGGCAGATGAAGTAACAGGTAAATTGCGGTTAACTGGCTTTGATTTAAGTTTAGGAATACAGACATCAATATCTGCTTCGATAGAAAGTAGTGGTGAAATTACTTTGCCTGCTAAATTATTTGGTGAAATTGTTTCTAAATTATCGAACGATTCTCCTTTAACCTTGACCTCTGATGATAGTAGTCAACAAGTTGAATTAACTAGTAAAAGTGGTACTTATCAAGTGAGAGGAATGCTCGCAGATGACTTTCCAGATTTACCTTTAGTGGAGAATGGAACTTCTCTTAAACTGAACCCTTTATTGTTGTCAAATGCAATAAAATCTACTTTATTTGCGAGTAGTACTGATGATGCTAAACAACTACTTACAGGCGTTAATCTCACATTTGATGGCTACGGTATTGAATCTGCAGCTACAGATGGTCATAGATTAGCAGTTTTAAATTTGAATAATATTTTATCTCAATCAAAAGATATAGATAATTCTACTAATTTAGATAAATTTTCTATAACATTACCTTCTAAATCTTTAAGAGAAGTAGAGAAATTTTTAGGTAGTTGTGATATTACTCAACCAATTAATTTTTTTATAGATAAAGGTCAAGTAGTTTTTATATTAGTTGACGAAATTATAACTATAAGAGCTTTAGAAGGTTCTTACCCAAATTATGCTCAATTATTACCTGATACATTTGAAAATGTATTAGAGTTTGATAGAAAAGAGTTTATAGCTTCACTAGAGAGAATCGCTGTCTTGGCAGATCAACATAATAATGTAATAAAAATTACTACTGATAATTCCGCAAATATAATTAAAATTACTACTGATGCACAAGATATTGGAACTGGTTCTGAGGTTTTGCCAGTTTCATTTAAAGGAGATTCATTTCAAATAGCTTTTAATGTTAGATATTTATTAGATGGACTTAAAGTCATAGAATCAAATCTTATTAAATTAAGTTGTAATGCTCCCACAACACCGGCAGTTTTTTCACCTGTTAATAGTAATATTCAATTTACTTATTTAGTAATGCCTATACAAATACGAAATTAATTTTGGCTATTCCAACTAAATTATTATTTAGTGATCTACTCAAACACAACGTACGTTGTGAAAATGGAATTGATCATGGTCAAGTTATTAAATCATGGATGCATCCTCCCGTTCATAGAATATTAGGATGGGTAAGCAGGCCATCAAAGTTAAGTCTTCAAAAAGAGGTTTGGAGATTAGATCAGCTTAAAGGAATAAATCAACAAGAAGTTTATGTTAATGGACCTGGCTCTATCTCTGATGATCAAACTTTAGAACGTTTTCCCACTTTGATGAATGCAAATGTTTTTAATCGAATAGGTCAAAAACTAGGTTTAATAGCTGATTTTGCTTTTGAATTAAAAAAAGGAAATATAAAATATTACTTAGTTAGTCGCTCGAATCCCTTAATACCCGGAACAAGTCGCTGGCGGTTACCAATTTCTAATATTAGTGATAAACAGCCAGGTTCTATTTCTTGCAACATTGATACACTTGAAGATTTACTAATAGAAAAGGCAAGTTTAAGAGAAGAATTTCTTTGTAAGAGTAGAAAATGGAAAAATCAATTTCAAGATTTGACTTATAACGCTTCTGATAGACTCGAGGGATGGATCGATGAACAAATTAGTGAATCAGAAAAAGATCCCTTGGATGAATCTTATAAGATTCAAAATGATTATGATTCATATGATGATTGGATTGATAATTTAGAGATAGATAGTTCTGAAGAATTTAATGGAACGAACCAACGCTATAAAAATACAAGTTCAACCAATCAAAGAGACCTTGATCCCTGGATTTAATTAATGACATCTTCTTTTGAAAATAATGATTTTAATCAACTCATTAATTCATCAAAATTTTTTGTTGACTATGATGTTTTATCTTCTCTTCAGCAAGAAGGCTTAAAAAAAACTGATTATGTAGAAATCTGTAGACGACTTAAAAGGCCACCTAACAGAAATGAATTAGGTATGTTCGGGGTAATGTGGTCAGAACATTGTTGTTATAGAAACTCACGCCCTTTGCTCAAAAAATTTCCTACAACTGGAGATCGGATCCTTGTAGGACCAGGAGAAAATGCAGGTGTTGTCGATATTGGTTTTGGACAAAAATTAGTTTTTAAAATTGAAAGTCATAATCATCCCTCTGCTGTTGAACCTTTTCAAGGTGCGGCAACTGGTGTAGGTGGAATATTGAGGGATATTTTCACTATGGGGGCCAGACCAATAGCCTTGCTAAATGCTCTAAGATTCGGTCCATTAGAAAATGAAAAAAATATTAGTTTATTGGAAGGTGTAGTAGCAGGAATTTCTCATTATGGAAATTGTGTAGGTGTACCTACTGTTGGAGGAGAAGTTAGATTTGATAGTAGTTATTCAGGGAATCCTCTAGTCAATGCAATGGCATTGGGCTTAATGGAAACAGATCAAATAGTTTGTTCAGGGGCTAATGGAATTGATTTTCCTGTTCTATACGTTGGCAATACAACTGGAAGAGATGGAATGGGAGGAGCGAGTTTTGCTAGTTCTGAACTTTCAAAAACTTCAATAGATGATCGGCCAGCAGTACAAGTCGGTGATCCTTTTCTTGAGAAAGGATTAATAGAAGCTTGTTTAGAGGCATTTAAAACAGGATATGTAATTGCAGCTCAAGATATGGGGGCAGCAGGTTTAACTTGTAGTTGTTCTGAAATGGCTTCAAAAGGTGAAGTCGGAATTGAACTGAACCTTGATCTTGTTCCAGCTCGAGAGAAAGGAATGACTGCATATGAATTTTTGTTGTCTGAATCACAAGAAAGAATGTTATTTGTAGTAAAACCCGGTTCAGAAATAGAATTGAGAAAATTATTTATGAGATGGGGGTTATATGTTGAAGTAGTTGGAAAAGTTTTAAAAGAAAAAGTTGTCAGAGTAATTCATAAAGGAGAAGTGGTCGCGGATTTGCCAGCATCTGCACTTGCTGATGATACACCTATAGAACAGCATATTTTATTAGATTCAACACCCGAGTATTTATTAGAACATTGGAAATGGACAGAAAACTCATTACCTAAAAATATAAATAATGGTATTATTAATATAAAAAATAATTTATTTATTAGTTGGAATAATGTTTTACTAAATTTGTTAAATAATCCGTCTATAGCGTCAAAAAATTGGATATATAAACAATATGATTATCAAGTCCAATCTAACACAGTTATTTATCCTGGTGAGGCTGATGCAGCTGTTATTAGAATTCGCTCTCAAAATGACTTTATCACTAAAACACATAAAGATAGAGGAATAGCTTCTGTAGTTGATTGTAATGATCGATGGGTTTATTTAGATCCTCAAAGAGGAAGTATGTTTGCTGTTGCTGAAGCGGCTAGAAATTTAAGTTGTGTTGGAGCAGAACCTATAGCAATTACTAATAATTTAAATTTTTCTTCACCTGATAAACCAGTAGGTTATTGGCAATTGTTAATGTCTTGTAAAGGAATAACTAATGCGTGTAAAGCGTTTAACACTCCAGTAACAGGAGGTAATGTATCTCTATATAATGATACTAAATTGGCAAATAATAAAACTATACCAATACATCCAACACCTGTAATTGGTATGGTTGGATTAATAGAAGATATAAATACAATATGTAAAAAATCCTGGCATAAAGCTGAAGATCAAATATGGATGATTGGATTACCTTTAGAAACTAATAACAATCAAGATAAAAGAATTTCATTAGCTGCTTCATCTTATTTAGAGTATATTCACGGTTTGAAAACTGGCAGACCACCTGAAATAGATTTAGATTTAGAAAAACAAGTTCAAGTATTTATTAGAAATATAATTAAAAAAGGTATAGTTAATTCAGCTCATGACTTGGGTGATGGTGGATTAGCAGTAGCTATAGCAGAATGTTGTATTTCTTCTGGTTTTGGAGCAAATATTATGCTTCCCTCAAGTCAATTAAGATTAGATCGACTTCTGTTTGCTGAGGGTGGAGCAAGAGTTCTGGTTAGTTGTTCAAATGATCAAAGTTTAAATTTAAAACAATATTATAAAAATGAATCTTTAGAAGGATCTAATATATTTTCAATATGTCAATTAGGTACTGTTAATAATCAAAAAAAATTATCAGTATATCAAACTAACAAGTTAATAATAGATGTTAATATTTCAGATTTGAAAGATACATATAAAAATGCTATCTATAAAAAAATAACTAAATAAAATCATTAATGATTTATAATTTTATTATTAAATTTCTTTTATTTAACCAAGGGATATAATTATGTGTGGAATTGTAGGAGTTGTTTCAACAGATCAATGTAACCAACAAATTTACGATAGTTTGTTATTGCTTCAGCATAGAGGACAAGACTCTACCGGTATTGCAACAATGGATGGCAGTGTTTTTCATATTAATAAATCTAGAGGTCAAGTCAGAGAAGCTTATAGAACGAGAGATATGAGAGCTTTGATTGGGAAGACAGGATTGGGTCATGTGAGATATGCGACCAGAGGAGCTGCTCATAGAGAAGAAGAAGCACAACCTTTTTATGTCAATGCTCCTTATGGTATTATTCTCGTCCATAATGGAAATTTAACTAACACAAGAGAGTTAGAGAAAGAACTTTTTAAGGTAGATAAAAGGCATACAAATACTTCAAGCGATACTGAAATGTTATTAAATGTTTTAGCAA
>MDTG01383110.1_pt1 | contig 10384 bp, 6 predicted proteins | sample 811421 | NCBI WGS metagenome assembly MDTG01 (sample SAMN05326645, study PRJNA326480) | marine metagenome | isolation source: seawater | place: Pacific Ocean: South East | collected 2011
CCTGTTGGCTCGTCGGATGGGATTGAAGCCAAGATCATGCCGCCTGCACTGCACGAAAAGCTGCTCTGGGTTGTCATCGCCTTTGTGCCGGCCTCGCTGTTGCATGGCGTTACCACCTATATCACCACCGATGTCGCCGCCGCGCCGCTACTGTGGGTAGTACCACTCAGCCTCTACCTGCTGTCGTTCATCCTCATGTTTAACGACCGCATGGCGGGTTATCACACAAGCGTTAAATGGCAGGTATACCTGCTCAGCTTTGCGGTGCTTAGCTACCTGTTCTACCGTCAGGAATCGCTGAGCTTGCTCGTGCATCTGGCGGCGTTCTTTGCCACCGCTATGGTGTGCCACGGCCGACTCTACCGCAACCGCCCCCACCCCAAATTCCTCACCAGCTTTTACCTGTATGTATCGTTGGGTGGTGTGCTAGGCGGCATTTTCAATGCATTGCTGGCACCGCAACTTTTCACCTATGTGCTGGAATATCCGCTGGTGTTATTGTTGGCCGCACTGGTGCGCCCTCGCGGCGACGATACCACTCCAACCCGCTATCGCCGTCCCGCCTTTTATGCGCTGAGCATGCTGGCTTATGCGGCGGTCATGTTTGGGCTGATGAGCCTGTGGGTGGTGTTAAGCGAACAAACGGCTGACTGGCCACACAAAGCCACCCTCGGGGTGTTGTTGTTTGTGGGGCTGTTGGGCGCATTGTTATGTTCTGCGCATCGTGTGCGCTATGCCGCCGCGCTGGTTATTCTGTGCGTCAGCTTCGTGGCCGCGCAAAGCTGGTTTGGCACACAAAAAAGCACCCTCTATGCCGAGCGTAACTTCTTCGGCCTAAGCCGCGTGCAGGTGGACAGCACTTATAACGCACGGGTCTATAAGCATGGCACTACCTTGCACGGCATCCAAAGCCTGCAGGACGAACAGCGCCTTGGCATTGCATCCTATTACCATCCGATAGGCGACATTATCATGCATTTGCCCGGCGATGCCGCCACCGCACCGGTTGCTGTGGGCGGCATGGGTGTAGGCACGATCGCCTGCTGGGGCAAACCGAATCAGCGTATGGATTTCTACGAGATCGATCCCGTTGCTGAACGTATTGCGCTGGATGAAGACATGTTCACCTATATGACAGATTGCCCGCCAACTGTGCGTGTGATCATTGGCGATGCACGGCTGAAACTGGAACAGGCCGAAGACGCGCAATATGGCCTGATCGTGATGGATGCCTACAGCTCAGACTCGCTACCCATCCATTTGATCACGCAGGAAGCGGTCGCGATGTATGCCAGCAAGCTGCGGGATGATGGCGCGCTTGCATTCAACATCACCAACCGCCATTTGCATCTGGCGCCGATTGTCGCCTCCATCGCCGACTCGCTGGAGCTAAGCGCATGGCACAAACGCGACATTGTGCCCGAAGGCGACAAAACCAGCTTGCGCTTCAGCTCGCACTGGATTGTGCTGACCAAAGACCCTGCCACCCTCGCCCCGCTGGAAGAAGCACCGATGAGCTGGCAACCGTTGCAGGGCGATGGCCGCACCCCGTGGAGCGATCATTATTCTAATATACTTGAAGCCTTATAAGAACCGCGCTAGACACAGCGGATGATATCGCCGCATGACATAATCGAATTCTGGTTTGCACCGGGCATGGAAACACGCTGGTTCACCAAAGACGCAGCGCTGGATCACGAGATCAGGGAGCGCTTTTTGCTAACCTATCGTCAGGGGCGCGATGGCGCGCTGGATGGCTGGAAAAGCGAAGCACGTCCCGCCCTCGCACTTATTCTGCTGCTCGATCAATTTCCGCGCAATATATTCCGCGACGACCCGCGTGCGTTTGCTACCGATGCACAGGCACTCGCGGTGGTGCGTTATGGTTTGCAAAATGGCTATGACAACGAATACACGCCCTCGCAATGCCAGTTTTTCTATATGCCGATGATGCATAGTGAGCTGCTGGACGATCAGGAACATTCGGTGGATTTATATCAGCGACTGGGGCTGGAAGAAGCCTATGACTATGCTATTCAGCATCGTAATGTGGTGGCAGAATATGGCCGTTTCCCCCACCGAAACGCCATTTTAGGCCGCCCCAATTCACCGGCCGAAGAACGCTACCTGCAATCACCCGACGCCGGATTCTAGACTGTCACATAATTGTAGGATTTTTTTCCTAGATTACCATTTGGTAATGTTATTTACTGCAGCACATAACACCAACCAAAAAAACTAGGAAACACCATGTTCAAACATACCATGCTGGCAGCTTGCGCTGCCGTTGCTTTTACCTCTGCGCCTGTGATGGCGGCAGAGAAATCCGAAATTGAATTGCTGCGCGAGCAAGTGGAGCTGATGCGTCAGGAAATCCAGCAGCTCAAACGCCAACAGCAAGACACTACCGCCCGCGCCGTGCATGCCCAGCGCGAAGCGCATAGCGCCGCCACACAAGCCAATGCAGCCCGCACCGAGTCATACAGTGTCAAGCAAGGCCTGCCCGATCTGGACGGCGTAATCTCGACCAATCATGACTATGCCGACACTATGCTGAACTGGCAAAATGATGTGACCGGCAAAGCCCGCCGCTTGCTGCAATACCGCCAAAGCGGTGCATTGCAAGCCGACCGCGCCTATATCAGCGGTATATTCAAAGGCTCGCTGATGGCCGAATGGTCCGACACCGAAGACAAATTCGGCATTCTCTCACGTTTCCCCGGCCAACATAGCGGCAGCAGCGGCTCGCGCTTTGTAGTCAACAATGCAGCCCTTGGCACCACCGCCACCGTGGGCGACTGGGTCAATGCCTATTTGCAGCTGGAATACACCGAAACCGAATATCCGGGGCAGGATGATCTGCAAATGCGCAAAGCGTTTGTGACCGTAGGTAATCTGAACGAATCGCCGCTTTACGCCTATTTTGGTCGTAACACGATCGATTTCGGCGATATGGATAGCTATAACCCGTTCACCCATACGGTGGTGAACCATTATTTCCAGGCAGTCAGCGACGACCCGATTGCGGCACTGGGTTATTATGATGGCAATTGGGACATTGTGGCCACCGCCATCAATGGCGGCCGCCAGATGCGCGTGGCGGATCATCCCGATACCAACCACATCAAAAACTTTGCGCTGAACGCCAATTACACGTTTGACCTCGGCCAGCAACAAGGGCTGCGCTTTGGTGGTAGCTACCTGCACAGCACCATCTATAACTCGCTGACCCCTCACCACACGACAACGCAAGCAGGCGTGCTGACCGACCGCGAGCGCGTGGGCGCAGCAGGCGGTGTGATCGAATACACCTCGCCAAGCTTCGACATGATGGGTGAGTTTGTTACCACCACCGACGAGTGGCAAGCCACCGACCACGCCGTATGGGCGGCCACCGCACAGGCAGAATACCGCTTTGATGCGTGGGAACGTCCGCATGCCGTGTCGCTGGTGTATGGCCATGGCGAGCAAGGGTCTGACGGCACCGAATGGGAACGCGTGATTCAGGGCGTGCTGGGCTATGAAACCGAGCTATTCCCGCATTTTTATGTAGGCGCGGAATATGTCTACAACCAAGGCTGGGTACCGCTCATCAACATTCAGCAAGTGGCTGACCGCGATGTGCGCAACCACAGTATTGTAGCCGGTGGCCGCTTCGTCTTTTAGGGCAAGCGCGGCACCCGCGTAGTTTCACAAAACTGTCACACACAAAATAAAACGCCGGCCTATACTGCGCCGGCACTGAGGGCGTGGCACCCACGCACTCAGCGGGAATAAGAACATACATGCGAGGCACTAACGGGCCTACGCATGTGTACGAAGCACCTCCCGTGTAAGCCGGTGCAAACAATGCGGAACTGGGTATGTTCGGCGGCGTTTGCCCGGCTTACCATTCTCCGCACTCACCAACCACTAAACACTTGCGCTCACAGGCCTTTTCGCCTACATACACGCCCATGAAACCAGATGACACACAGCGCATTACTATCAGCGCGTTTTATCACTTCGCCCCGCTGGATGACACACAAAGCCTGCGTGCGCCTTTGCGCGAGTTTATGGAAACGCACGGCATCAAGGGCACGATTATTCTGGCGCCTGAAGGGGTGAATGGCACCGTGTCGGGCAGCGACGAAGCGATTGCAGGGCTGCGTGAGCGCCTGCGCAGCATTCCCGGCATGGAAGGCCTGCAGGACAAGGTGAGCTATTTCCACCGCCAGCCGTTCCAGCGCACCAAGGTGAAGCTGAAAAACTGGCTGATTCCGTTTGAAGAAAAGGTAGATCCGGTCAATGCCTGCGGCACCTATGTAGAGCCGAAGGACTGGAACGATCTGATTAGCGATCCGGATGTGGTAACCATCGACACCCGCAATGATTACGAAGTGCATATTGGTAAATTCAAACATGCGGTGAACCCGGGCACGGATGTGTTTCGCGAAATTATTCCCTTCACCAAAGAGCAGCTCGATCAGGCCAGTAACAAGAAAGTGGCCATGTATTGCACCGGCGGCATTCGCTGCGAGAAATACTCCGCCTATCTCAGGCAACAGGGCTTTGAAGAAGTGTATCACCTCAAAGGCGGCATTTTGCAATATCTGCAGGATATGCCCGCAGAGCAAAGCCTGTGGGAGGGCGATTGCTTTGTGTTTGACGAGCGCGTAGCCGTAGGGCACGGCGTGCAACCCAACGAAGAAATCATTATGTGCCTTGGCTGCGGCCACCCACTCACCGCTGCTGACCGCGAGCATAAGGCCTATGAAGAAGGCGAATGCTGTGCCTTCTGCACTAAATAGATCGCATTTTACCTTTCTTTAACATTGTGCCGCCATACTGGCTGCTATGGCAAAGCACAGTGATCCGATAGAATTTGAACGCATTCGCGACCAGTCCTACACCGAGTCTGCCCATAGTTGGGCAACTGCGGTGCGCAACCGCGCCAAGCAAATGCAACTAAGCCTGAGCGCCATTGAGCAAGCCGCAGACATCGACACGACCACTGCCCAGCACTGGCTGAGCGGTTATGATGTGCCGGCCACCGAAGCCCAACACAACGCCTTGCTGGAGTTGTTGCAACTGCCGGAAACACCTAAATCCGACGTGTTGAAACGTGCCCGCCAGAATGTGATTGGCCAATGGCAAGAAGCGCGCGGCGAACTGGAAAACCGCAAGGCAGCCGGGGATGTGCCCGCCTTTAACGCCAATTTTCTGATGGCGCGCGCCTATGGCCGCGCCCCAAGCGCCGAGTTGGAGCGTGCACGCCAAAGCATGTTCGATAAAATTGGCGATAGTTCGCGCGATGGATTGCGCGGCTTCATCTGCCAGCCCCCGCAGGACGATATGCGGCTGAGCGAATATTTTATGGCGCTGTGCGAACTGCGCGAAATGAGCCCGGGCGAATTGTCGCACAGTATGGGGTTTGACTCCAGCGTGATGGTAAATTGGACAAACGGTAAGAGCCTGCCCCGACGCGAAAATTTTGAACACGCCCAAACCTGGTTGCGCCAGCATTATGGCGATCAGGCGGCCAGCACCTTCACCCATTTATACATTTGCGAGGCAGCCGAAAAATTTGCGCATACGCCACAATTCCGCAATATGCCACGCGAATTCTGGGAAGAAAAAACCCTGCTCACCAACAATGCCGAGCATGCGACCGAAGGCAGTGCCCCCACATGGATAGATGCAGTGCGCCCTGCCCAACATCGCGGTGAATATGTGAAGGCATTTCGCCGTGCCATTGGTGTACGCACTCAGGAATTTTGCGACATGCTGGGCATTACGCCAGGGGGTTTATACGCCTATCAGAAAGGCGAGAGCAGCGGTGTACAATTTGAAGCCGAGGCCGTCGATTATTGCCGCATGCTCGACGAGGAACACCAGCAAAGCGGTGCTGCTGCGTTGTGGAATGACGCCACCTTCGAGCAATTGCCACGCTTCAGCCGTGGCGCACCCAAAACCACCCTGACCGGTGAACGCGAAGTTGAAGGCCAGGCCATTGCCACGGGCGACCGAAAATTATCCCGCCGCTTAAACGACTTTATCAAGTTTATCGGCAAGGAAAACGAAAACCCGCATAGCTACGCCAGCGCGCTGGGACTGGACACGCGCGACATTCCCGCCATGGCTACCATGAGCGATGCCGACATCAACACCATCGCCAACAATGCACGCCGCTATGTGTGGATTGATGAATCACAAGTGCCGAGTGCGATTGAAAAACTGCAATCGATTCGTGAAGCTGCCGCTGAAGTAGTAGCGCAATCGCAGGATCAGGGTGCAGGACGCAGCTAGCGGCTTGCAATCACGTCGGCACATGCCTACAGTAGCGCCATGAGCAAGCCCTGCCCTATATGCAACAAACCCGCGACCGCCGCCCACAAACCGTTCTGCTCCAAACGCTGCACGCAGCTGGATTTGGGTAAGTGGCTGAATGGCGCCTATGCGATTCCTAGTGAGGAAGAGCCGGATGAGGTAGAATTGCAGTCGCTATATAATGAAGAACGCGATCAGTACGGCAGCTAATCACCCGCCCTATCGCGACGGAATCGCTTCGCCTAGCGTTCCACCCCTTCCGACGGGCTTTCCATCGCCAGCGACATTTGATGATTCGGGTGCATCACCGCGCCAATATGCGTTACCGCATGCGATATCTGCGTGCGCTTGGCACGCGCCGCGTCTGAATGGTCTTTCACATCCGGTATGGCCTCGGTAAGCAGACGCGCGGTAATCGGATCGCGGCGATACTCCGCACGGCCTGAAGCCACAGTATGTGGCATATCCACCGTCAACACCATTTCGCGATCTACATTCCAGCCCGCCTCTTGCAGCTCGGTAGCCAGCTCGTCCAGATCAAACGGCTTAAACGCCTCTTTATCACGTAAATACTCGATATTGCCGCGCTTCAACTCGGCCGCCAAACGGTCTGGTTGATCACTGTAAAGCGATGTGCCTTCGTCCTGCAGCCCGTCCGGCAAGTATTTGCCTGCCGCGCGCCGTTGGTCGATAATGCCATGCACCTCCGGATCATCCAGCCCGGACGCTGCCGCCGACAACATCGCCGGCCCATGCACGCGCTGACGCAACATTGCCATCGTGTCGTGGCGGGAGTCATGCGAGGGATTGGTGATGAACAACCCATAATGCGCTAGCAACATGTCAACATCAGGCAACAAATTATAGGTGTGACGCAACGTGTCTTTGGGGTGCGAATGCAAAAAGTCGACTTGCAGATTGCCATGCTCCAACCGTCCCAGATAATAACCGCGCTCGCCATCCTTCGCCAGCCTCGCCTCTTCTGCCGTTGGGCCGGGTAGTTCCACCTCGTGATCTTCGGTAAAGCCTTTGTCTTTTTCCAGCCGCTGCGCCAGATTAAACAGCCCTTCCACCGAAATATCCTGCACCGTGGCACGCAATTGGTAACCATGCATATGCAGCTTTTCGGCCAGCCGCTCCACAAATGGAAATTCGCGACCATTGCCAATCCCCATCACCAGTACCTGCATCGGCTCGCATTCTGCGGGCTTACGGTTGCCCTGGCGTTCTATCCATGCATCGGCCGCCTCAATCGCCGCCTTATCAATTTCTTCCGCCTCATTCGGCGTGAGATAACGCTCGGGGTCATTACCAAACGCGCGCTGATAGTTACTTCTATTCAGCCTTCCATTCGTGCGGAAGGAATCGTCATAATTCTTCACCGTGGGCGCTAACGGGCGATCCCAATCGATATGTATAGTGTCTGATGCAGTGCTCATGCCTGCCAGTATAGCCTGTATAGATGTCAGTTTCGTGACAAAGAGGGGCAAAAAACGCAATTTAAAATACGATTTATGGGCGACTGTTTGCTGCCACACAGGCATGTAGGCCCGTGCAGCGCAATTGATACTAGACAAGGCGAAATCTATTAGCTATAAGCGCACTTCTCGATACATATGGTCAGGTAGCTCAGTCGGTAGAGCAGAGGATTGAAAATCCTCGTGTCGGGGGTTCGATTCCCTCCCTGACCACCATTTCCCTTCAGGATATAGTTTATAAAATCAGTGTTTAGCGACTATTTATGCAGCAAAAATTTCATGCCGCATGAAATCGCCGTGCTGGATAGCGCATAATCGGGCCCTATCGCTCCACCGTCATAACAAGCGGTTACAGGCCCGTAAGGCATGGCTCCCACCTGCCCTCCATTTGCCACCCCGTCATCCATCTTGGTATCGATATTCCACGCCTCCTCCGGCCGTAGCACGGGATTTTGTGGGTATTGTCCACTTGCTTGCAGCGCAGCAAAATCCAGCCAATTATAATCGCCCGATACATTATTTAAGTCGCTGGCCCACATGCCCCATAGCCCGTTAGATAATTTGGAACGCGGGGTATTCGTTCCGTCATACCCCCACACCGAGCCACTGCTCACGCCGGAATAGCTGCCTTCAATCAGACCCGCGAGCGCCAAATGTTGCCAAAAGCGCAAATTCTCACCGCCCGTTCCGCCATTCACAGAATTATCAATGAGACCATCTCCATTACCATTGCAACCATTCTGGTTGGCACCAACATCCACATCGGTGCAACCTACGGCAGCGCCCCAATAATCAAACGCATTGGGTATGTCGCCCGGCAATGCAAAATACTGATCCCGGAATGTCTGTGTGGCTGTTGTAAACCGGTTATATTCCGACGTAACAGCACGCAGCTCAGCGGCCCGAATGAGGTTTTGCCCCGCCAAAATGCCACCAGTTAACAGCCCCAAAATCACTAGCACGATGGATAATTCCACGAGCGAAAAACCAGACTGATGCAAAGAACGATGATATATTGCCACGTGCTACCTACCCACTTTCATTCAAAATAAATCCTGCAACGATCGTAACATAGATAAATGAATAAGGGTTTAATAGATTTTCCTACAAGCCTATTCGTGCCTATTTCGCAGCCATTAACCTTTTATTGGGAATTTTCCCATACACTGCAGGATATTGCATGGGATGGAGCAGGATTATGTCACCAGAATTAGAAGCACGACTGGAAACCGCTTTAGCACGCGAAGACGCCGCCAAATGGATGCGCGACCGCCTCCAGTCTATGGATAATCTGGCGCTTACACCTGCTGAAAGGCAGTTTCTTGACGACAATCTTGAAGCCGTCGAGGATATGCTCGACTATTGGAACTCCGAAACCTACATCATAATGGATGGCCGAAGCCTTACCGCGGAACAAATCAGTCAAGCCGCCGACCGTGCGCGTATGGAAACCCCACGTTATATTGCTGATCATATAGATCATCTGGAAGTGGAAGCACGAAACGCCAACCTGATGACCATGACGGAGCGCTTTCAGGAAATAGGGAATAGATTTCGCGCTGATTGGCGCACGCATGAAGGCGTAGATTTTCAGGAACGCACCGCCCATGGGCTACGCGGTGAGCCCGAGCTGAGCGAAGACGCGCAAGCACGCGCTGAACGGCGCGCAGAAACCGCGCGCAACCGTGCCACCATTCGTGAAATGCCCGATGCACGCGCTATCAACGAATTGCATGTAGAAGATGTAATTGTGCGCACAAACGCTTCTATCTCATTGGAGCAAAGCCTCGTGCGTTTGATACGCGCCGAAGGCTACAGCGCTAGCAGCGCTGAAGGACGGTTACTGAGCGACTTTCTGGATTATAATTCGAATGTAAAAAATCAGGGTCTGAATATGTTAGGCGATATGCGCGTAGACCTTGGCGAAAACTATGTACAAGATATCGCTCGCAATGCCACGGGGCGCATTCAGCAATCGGTGTTTGAACAACTGGACGGGCTCAAAAACATGGCTGCTTCGCGCGGACTGGGTGAGCTGGTGGGCCAGTTGGAGGAATTGCAACGTGTTGCTTTGCGACGTGGTGGTTTTGATGACCGCCAGCACTACGAACAGCAGCGCCGTGAAGGCGGCCCACCAGGCGAAGAAGAAGTACGTAACCGCAGAGGTCGTGGCAACGGAGGGGGAGACTTCCCCTCACCAGGTGGCGATGGTGGTGGCACACCACCACGTGGCGGCGGCGGTGGCGGTGGCCTGCCTCCGGGTGCTGGCCGGTGGGCGCGGCGTTTTGGAGCAATGATTCCACTGGCAGGCGGTATATTTGCCTTTGCCGACGGCATCATGGCCTACAATGATTTTCGCGGCATGCAAAGCACCATCGATGAAATGCGTGAACGGGGCGTGTCGGAACAGCAGCTGGACGAGCTGCGCGAGCTGGCCAACCGTTTTCTGGGGGCTGCAGGCGCCCAATTGGGGGCTGGGTTTGTGCCTATCCCCGGGCTGGCTGACGGTGCGGAGCTGAGCTTAGGCTTCCTACGCGACCATCTGGCTGAGCGTTTTGATGAGCTGCGCGATCATATCGGCGCCATTCAGGACCGCA